>ENA-ORDP01000016-ORDP01000016.1-marine-sediment-metagenome-genome-assembly--contig:-NODE-16-length-90052-cov-8.977099_pt1 | contig 90052 bp, 75 predicted proteins | sample MGYA00248627_ERZ508539 | MGnify/ENA primary metagenome ERZ508539 (study PRJEB26208, sample SAMN05571518) | marine sediment metagenome | biome: deep sea; feature: Hydrothermal vent; material...
CCTCCGGAAATGAATTAGCTGTTTGGTCTGACAAATAAGAATAAAAATTTATAAAATTGGAAAAGATAGAAAACTTAAAGCAAACTCAAGGGGACGTAGTACTTTCGCTCGTACCCCCTCTAACAAAGAATATGAGATTCAAGCCTTGCAGGCTTTCAACCCGAATTGCTCCCGTTGGTTACAGCTTCTCATATCCTTAAACTTTAGCCATTATTAAAATACGAGGTATTTATTGAACAGAAATAACATAGAACAAATATTGGTTACAGGGGGAACAGGAACTCTCGGTCAGGAAATCGTTAAATTATTACTTACCGAAAAATTTAATGTGGCTGTTCTGAGTTCGCAAGAAAATCCTATATTACCATTTGAAACTAGAATCCTTAAAGGAAATTTAACAGATAAAAAAAGCATTATTGATGCCACTAATAATGTTGATATTATAGTCCATTGTGCTAGTGATTCACGTAATTCCAAAGTTGTGGATATTGAAGGAACTAAAAATTTATTAGAAACAATTACTAACAGTAAATTTCAACACTTTATATACGTCTCAATAACAGGAGTAGATAAAAGTCATTTTCCGTACTATCAGGACAAATATAAAGTGGAAAAAATAATTAGAGGATCAAGCATTCAATGGTCAATTTTAAGAGCGACCCAATTTCACGATTTAATATTACATAGAATAATTAAACCCTTAGATAAAGGGATAGGTTCACCTATAAAAGTGCCTAAGAATATGCGATTTCAATCAATTGATAAAATAGAAGTTGCAAAAAGAGTAGTTGAATTAATAATAGAGGGACCAACAAATTCTACAATTACAATTGGCGGACCGGAAGTTCTTGCTATTGAAGAAATGGTACAATTATACCTTAATGCCTTAGGACGAAATGAAAAAATTGAATCTACTTCAAGTGTAAATGAATTATACAATTTGTTTTCTTCAGGCATAAATCTATGTCCGGAATATACTTATGGTAAAATAACTTGGGAACAATATATTAATAGCATTACAAAAAATAATAACAACGGATGACATTTTGCATAGTCTAACATTAAAGGAACTAATTAAAAAACCTGTGAAAAATTTGAAGAAGAGATATTGAGTATCCTTGGTAACATACTTTGGCTAATATTCGGCGGGTTAATAATCAGCATTGAATATTTTATAGCCGGACTGTTGCTTAGTTTAACAATAATCGGAATACCGTTTGGGATTCAAAGTTTTAAATTAGCAATTCTTGCTCTACTTCCCTTCGGACGGGAAGTTGTACAAAAACCTGAAACAAGCGGATGCCTTTCTACGTTTATGAATATTCTTTGGATTTTATTGGGAGGAATTTGGATTGCCGCCACACATTTGATTTTTGCTTTTCTTTTGGCAATAACAATTATAGGAATTCCGTTTGCAAAACAACATCTGAAATTGGCTTCATTGGCACTAACACCTTTTGGTCACGAAATTAAAGGATAAATAAATGAATGATAATTCTGTTATAAATAAACTATTTGCACATATGCAATGGGCGGACTCACAAATTTGGAACACAATTGAAAAAGATTCTGATATGAAAGAAAATGAAGATTTAAAAAAATTATTATATCATATTCATATTGTGCAGTTTGTTTTCTTACAAATATGGAAAAAAGAAAAATTTGAATATCCCAAAGTAGAAGAATTTGACAATTTAGAAGCATTAAAAAATTGGAGTATTGAAAACAACAAGAATATAAATGATTTTTTAGATAATGCATCGGATGAAAAAATAAATGAAATTGCAAATGTTCCTTGGTCTAAAAATTATGCAGAAAAAATTGGTAAAGATGTTGAGCAAATAACAATAAAAGAATCGATGCTCCAGGTTATCTCTCACAGTACTCACCACCGTGCACAAATAAACAAAAAATTAAAAGAATTAGGATGTGCTCCTCCAATGGTTGACTTTATCGTTTGGCTTTGGGAAGGTAAACCGCATATTTTATAGAGAAAAATGGAACAAATAAATAAAATATATCGGATTAGATAAATATCATATTTATATGTAAAATATAAGGTTAAGGATTTTAATAAATGATACAAAGTATTCAAATCACAAGAAGAAGCTCAAAAATAACACGAGTTAGTTGATTTGCAATTATTCCGTGATCAAAATGATCCGAATGATGTAATAGTTATTATGAGAATTGAAAATATGGAAAATGCAAAAAAAATTATATCTGTTCCCTCTGCATATAAAGCAAAAGACGAATCCGGTGTTATTGATGAACCGGTATATTTATTTTTAGACAAAGTACAAGAAATAATTTTATGATTATTTTCTTTGACGGAGTATGTAACCTATGTGAAGCATCGGTCAAATTTATTATCAAAAGAGATAATTATAAAAAATTTAATTTTGTTTCACTCCAATCGGTAACAGGTAAAAAGATACTTAAAAAACATCATTACGATAAAGAACAATTTGACACTTTTGTTCTATTGAAAAATGAAAAAATATACACCAAAAGTACTGCTGCTCTATTAATCTCAAAAGAGTTAAATGTACCTATAAAATTACTGTATGTTTTTATTGTTTTACCCAAATTTATACGTGACCCCGTTTATTTATTTGTATCAAAAAATCGATACAAATGGTTCGGTAAGAAAGAATCTTGTTTGATACCGACTCCGGAAATTAAATCAAGATTTTTAGAATAAAATATAAAATGTAAATAATTTAAATTGATAGTTATTTAATTGAATTGTAAATTAAACAAAAGATTAGTTCACTTCCTTTTTTATTAATTACACAGGAATAAAAGATGTCGTTATCAAAATTATTTTTAACAGAATTTGAACAGGAAATGGCTAATACTCGTAAAACAATCGAAAGGATACCCGATGATAAATTTGATTGGAGACCTCACGAAAAATCTTTTACTATGGGATATTTGGCAACCCATTTGGCAAATATACAATCTTGGGTAAATGTAACATTAAATATGGACGAGTTTGATATGTACCCAAAAGACGGAGAGGAGTTTGTACCACCTAAAGCTGAAAATAAAAATGAAGTGCTGGATTTGTTTGATAAAAACAACGAAGAAGCCAAACAAAGTTTGGCAAATATTCCGGATGAAAAATTTAATGAGAATTGGAGTTTATTATCAGGCGGAAATATAATTTTTACAATGCCCAAATCTGTTGTATTTAGAAATTTTGTTTTAAATCATACAATTCACCACAGGGCACAATTAGGTGTATATCTAAGATTGAATGATATACCTGTTCCGGCAATTTATGGTCCAACTGCCGATGAAGGGGAAATGTGAATTAGACAACTGCTAAATAATCGGGAGCAAAAAATGAAAATAAAGCAAATCTTTTTAATACCATTAATTTTGTTATTTGTACTTGGGTTTTCATCGTGCAAAAACAGCAACAATAATAATGACTATTTAAATTTCAAGACACCCGGTAAATACCAAGCCGGCGGTGTACAGATGATAAAATTAAAAGAGGGTTATAAGGTTTGGACTAAACGATTCGGCAATAGTCCGATGAAGGTTTTGTTGCTACACGGAGGACCGGCTTTTACTCACGAATATATGGAAGCCTTCGAAAGTTTTTTCCCAAAAGCTAATATTGAATTTTTTGAATACGATCAATTAGGTTCGTATTATTCAGACCAACCCGACAATGACAGCCTTTGGGTACTGGATCGTTTTGTTGAAGAAGTGGAGCAAGTAAGAAAAGCATTAGGGCTGAACAAAGATAATTTTTTCCTTCTCGGTAATTCTTGGGGAGGTATACTCGCAATGGAATATGCCGCCAAGTATCAAAAAAATCTTAAAGGATTAATTATTTCCAATATGACATCAAGCTTTGCTAAATATGTTGTTTATAACACCAAATTAAGAAACCAACTACGCCCCTCCCTTTTGGATTCATTAAAATATTATGAAGATAAAAAAGATTTCCAAAACCCGGTTTATTTAAATATGGTATTTAATGAATATTATAAAAAACATATTTTAAGAATGGACGAATGGCCCGAACCTGTTCTACGAAGTTTTAAACACGCTAATCAACATATTTATGAATTCATGCAAGGTCCCAGTGAATTTGTTCCCGGTGGTAATTTGAAAGGCTGGACAATTACAGACAGACTAAAAAATATTTATGTTCCTACATTAGCTATCGGTGCAAAATATGATACAATGAACCCGGAAGATATGAAAGAGATAAGTGAGTTGGTGCAGAACGGTAGGTATTTATACTGTCCGAACGGCAGCCACTTATCAATGTGGGATGACCAGGAAGTTTATATGAACGGTGTAATAAAATTTATAAAAGATGTGAACAACGGAAGTTTTTAAAATAAAATTACTATTAGAGAATTCTAAAATATTCCAACAAAGTATTGCGGTTTGCACGGGAAATTTCCCTTCCTTGGATAGGAAAGCCTTCTGTATTTCTGGCTAATTTTCTTAATTGATGAACATTTAAAGATTCGAGATTTCCTAAATTTATTAAAGATGGTTTTTTCTCTTCCGAAACTTCCATTGATTCATCAGTAGACTTTTCTTGATCAGCATTTTCTTCGCCTAAAGCTTCACTCCTTAGTCTTGCTATTGTATCTAATGCTGTTTCCGTTTTTGGTTTTTCTTCTTTTGGTTCCGATTTAATTTCTATTATCGGTTTCTTTTCCGGTTCTTGCGGCCTAACGGGTTTTTCTTTTTCTTTAACTTCTGTTTTCGTTTGCGGGATAATTTTATTGTTGTCTAATTCAGGAATTATTACAACGATTTGTTTATCAGGTTGAGGAATAACGTGAGTAGAAACGACTTCCCCTACTCTATTAGCTGCGGCTGCTCCGGCATCAACAGCGGATTTAACAGCAGCAACATCACCGGTAACTTTAATTGTAATTAAGGCAGCTTTTGTAACTTCTTTTCCGATAAGCTTAACATTGGCAGCTTTTAGCATTGCATCGGCTGCTTCAATTGCAGCTACTAATCCCCTTGTTTCAACTAACCCCAAAGCCGTTGACATAATATCTTACTTTCTTTTTGGAAGAATGTTTTCTACTTCTGCGTGAGGACGAGGGATTACATGGACAGACACAAGTTCACCGACCCTCTGCGCTGCCGCTGCACCGGCATCTGTTGCGGCTTTAACCGCACCAACATCACCTCGTACCATTACGGTTACATAGCCGCCACCAATTGTCTCTTTACCGAGTAATTCTACTTTTGCTGCTTTTACCATTGCATCTGCAGCTTCAATTGATCCAACCAAACCTTTTGTTTCAACCATTCCGAGTGCGTCCAGTGTCATGTAGTTGCTCCCATTTATTTGTTTAATTTATACATTGAAAATACTTTTTCGAGTTATAAATGTCAATTATTTTATTATTTGTTTTTTTTATTGTTTTGAATCGAGATATTCTTGCAGCATAATTGCAGCGGCATTACTGTCAATTAATCCCTTGTCTCTTCTGTCTTTTTTCTTTGTTCGAGTTTCTATAATTCTTTTTTCAGCAATCCTTGAAGTATAAATTTCATCCCACAAAATAATATCGATATTAAACATTTTTTTTAACTTTTCTTTAAATTTATTTATTTCCGGAATCAGTATTGATTCTTTTCCGTCTTCACGTACTGGGTAACCAAGAATTATCTTAGTAACACCTTTTTCATCCATTATTTCTTTTAATTGTTTCCAAAAGTTTTTATTATTTATTAATGTTTTAAATGGATAAGCAAACGTTAGCAAAGGATCCGTTAATGCAAGCCCCACCCTCTTTGTCCCATAATCTACAGCAAGTATTCTTTTTAGATTCAGACTTTCGCTCATTTACGACTGCTCAAATCTTTCAACTGAATAAACACCTTTTAATTTTTTAAGTCTTTCAACTATACGTGAAAGATGTTCCAAGTTATGCACGTAGACAGTTACGCTGCCTTCAAAGGTAGATGCGTTAGTACTAATATTTATTGATTTGATATTAGTATTTTGATAGGTGACAATTGTGTGTGATATATCATTTAATATACCCGGAGTATCTTCACCTTTTACAGTTAATCCGGCAACAAATAATGAATCTTCAGAAGCAGGCCACTGAACAGGAACCAATTTAGTTGAATCTTCTTTGGATAGGTTCAGCAAATTAGTGCAAGTTTTCTTATGAATTTTTATACCTTCTCCAATTGTAATAAATCCTATAATCGGGTCACCGGGTATTGGATTACAACATTTTGGGTATGAATAAAGTATTCCTTTATTGTCGCCATCAACAATTACACTTCCTCTTTGTCCCCTTGCAATATCTGTAAATTTCTCAAATTTTAATTCCGGGGCTTGTGCTTTTTCTTCCTGTGTGATAGTTGCCGTTAATATTTCATTTATGTTTATTTTACCCTGTGCAATGGATTTATAGAAATGTCTTGAATTATCAAATTTTAATTTTGCGATGAGTTTATTAATATCATTTTCGGAAAAAGATAGTTTCATTTTTTTAGTTTTCTTTTCCCACAATCTTTTTCCTGCTTCTACTATTTCTTCTTCTTCTTTATTTATCCATTTTCTAACGGCAGTTTTTGCTTTATGAGTAGTTAAAAATTTCATCCAGTTTTTATTTGGATGTTGATTCTTTGATGTTATAATATCAACTTGATCTCCACTGTGTAAGGTTGTATCTAAAGGTACTATTTTATCATTTACCTTTGCTCCGATACAATGGAAGCCTACTTTACTGTGAATGTCAAAAGCAAAATCAACAGGTGTGGAATTAGCAGGTAATCTTCTTAATTCTCCTTTCGGTGTAAATACATATATTTCATATTGATAAAGATTTAACTTGAAGCTTTCCAATAATTCTTTTCTTGCTTCGTCTTTTGTAGCAGATTCAAAAATTTCTCGTATCCAATTGACCCAATTTTCAAGATCTTTGTCTGTAGCAGTCATATTCTCTTTATAACGCCAATGTGCCGCCACACCTTTTTCAGCCACTTCGTGCATCTGCATAGTTCTTATCTGAACTTCTACCAACCGTCCGTCGGGACCAACAACAGTTGTATGAATTGACTGATAATTATTTGATTTCGGAATTGAGATATAATCTTTAAATCTATCGGGAATAGGCATATAAAACTGGTTAACAACACCTAATGTAGTGTAACAATCATTTTTATCTTCAGTATTTAGAATTACTCTAACAGCAAAAAGATCATAAATCTCCTCAAAAGGTCTGTTCCTTCTAATCATTTTTCTGTATATGCTGTAAAGATGTTTTGCTCTTCCGTTTATTACAAAGTCAAGGTCATACTCTTCTAATTTTTTTCTTAAAGGCTCGCTAAACTTTTTAATATAAGCTTCTCTTTCCTTCCTTTTACTTTTAATTTTTTTTGCTATTTCTTCGTATGCTTCTTTGTTCAGGTATTTAAAAGCGAGGTCTTCTAACTCCCACTTTACTTGTCCAAGACCAAACCTGTTTGCAAACGGAGCATATATTTCCAACGTTTCCTGGGCAATTCTTCTCTGCTTATCGGGATTCACAAAATCAAGGGTTCGCATATTGTGCAGACGGTCTGCAAATTTTACTAATATAACCCGGATATCTTTTACCATTGAAAGAAGCATCTTCCGATAATTTTCTGCCTGCTTTATTTCCTGCCCCCTAAATATCCCGCTGATCTTTGTAACTCCGTCAACAATATCGGCAACTTCTTTACCGAACTCCCTACTTATAAGGTCTAAATCAAATTCGGTATCTTCAACAACATCGTGTAATAAAGTACTTGCAACGGTAATATCATCTAAGGGAAATTCTTTGGCTACAATTAAAGCAACTTCGTAAGGATGTGTATAATAAGGTTCACCGGAAGCACGTACATTATTCTTGTGTGCTTCTATAGCAAATTCAAGACTCTTCACGATTAATTTTTCATCTACCGTAGGTAAATTATTCCGGCAGGCTTCTAAAAGGTTGTCGCGAAGTTTTTCATATTTACTTGTTGTTAATTTCATTTGCTCTAATTATCCAAATTCTTTTCTTATTTATGACTATAAAATGAAAGAATCAAGTTATTTATCTGTGAGTCGAATCTATTACATAATTATTCATTTAAAAGAGAATCCCTAAGATTCTTCACTCTTTCAAGTCTATTATCCAATTTATCCAATACATATTCGGAAAGATTTTTCATATTTAATATTTCATTTGTTAAATCCAACGCAGCCTTTTTATTTCCGAGTCTATTTTCTAATTGAGCGATTAAATGAAGCAGCACAATTTTTTGATAACCATTCAAGCCCTTCATAGATTCATAATCATTTAATATTTGTTTATAAACATATATCGATTTATTCATATCAACAGATTCATAAGCTCTTGCCAACGCCCATTTAAATAACCTACTTTTAGGATATTTTGTAAGAATTTTATTAGCCAGATTTATAGCTTTTTGATATTCTTTTTTATCAATATATATCCAAAGCAGTGAATTGACTGCCAAATAGTTTGAATGTCTTGATTTTGCAATTGCCAATTTTAAATATTTAACTCCTAAGTTTCGTTCGTCACTTACCATGGGCAAAAAACTACCCTTTTTACTTTTCCAATACTTAAAAGTGCCTATGGCTGTATATGCTTCATAAAAAGTAGAATCCAAAATTACACATTTTTCAAAATTCTTAATTGCATCGTATCCGTTTGATAAAGCAGAAAGCCAATTACTTGCAAGCCCTTTAACATAAGCATAATAACCCTCGGCGAGAGCTAATGTATATAATCTTAAAATAGATTTGGGTTTTTGTTTGTAATTTTCTTCTGCAATATTTTTTGCTTCTTCCAATAAATTTGATATATAATCCCATTTATATTCATCACCACGGTCAAATGATTTGGAAATAGAAACTACTGCAAGATAAATCTTTCCCAATGGGTTTACTTTGTCCAATGAATCTAATTCATTAAAATAATTTTCCGCCTTATCATAATTCTGCAAGATTATTGAATTTATTCCGTTTGTTATGAGGGAATCGGTTTTTGCAGGTAAAAAATTTTGTGCAGAAACTGCGATGGGAAAAACCGATATTAAAATAAATGGAAATAATACCTTATAATGTACCAAACGTTCTATCCCCCGCATCGCCTAACCCCGGTAAAATATATCCATTTTCATTTAATTCTCTATCGAGAGACGCTCCATAAATTTTTACTTCCGGATGCTTAGTTTCTAATAATTCTACTCCTTCGGGAGCAGCAACCAAACAAGCAAAGGTAATATCTTTAGCCCCTCTCTTTTTAAGAAATGAAATTGCAGCTGCTGAACTTCCACCAGTAGCAAGCATCGGGTCAAGCAGTAAAATTTTTGATTTGTCAATATTGCTCGGTGTTTTGTAATAATATTCAAGCGGCTGTAAAGTGTTTTCATCTCTTTGAAGACCGATGTGTCCTACTTTTGCCCTTGGTAATACAGACAAAAAACCACTTACCATTCCGAGACCAGCTCTTAAAACAGGGACAAGTACGACATCTTCATTCAAAAAATAACCGGTAGTTTTTTCTAACGGGGTCTCAATTTCTTTTTCAATAATTGAAAAGCTGCGGCTTATTTCAACAGCAAGTACTGTCGATATCCTTGTTACAGCAGACCTGAAAAGTTCAGGGTTTGTTTTTAAATCACGCAGTATTGTTAAATCCCTTTTAAGAACGGGATGCTTTACCTCTAAAAAATTTTCGTTTTGTTTCATTTTAATATCCAATAATTTAATAAAATCATCTTACTTTTCTTCCCAACACCGAAAGTAAATTTATCATTGGTGAAAGAGGTGGTGTGTAGTTATAATCAATATTACTTAATAGGTTTGCTTTTATTTTATTATAAATAAAAGATGAAATTAAATCCGCATAACCGGATACTTCCTTACCGCCAAAAAATGATGCTCCCAAAATAAGTTTAGTATTTTTGTCGTAAATAATTTTGCCAAATACTTTTTTACTTTCCGGCATTACCCTAATTAGGTTCGGCATAACAGCCGAAACAGTTTCGTAATTTAAATTATTCATTTCAGTTTCATTCACTGTCAATCCGACTTGCGCATAATAATAATCAAATATTTTAACAGCAATGTTTTTAATTATGGGTTGCAAAAAAACATTTCCCCCGGCAGCATTTTCACCTGCAATATGACCGGCTTTGTGCGCAACTGTAGCAAGGGGAAAATAACCCGGTCTTTTCGTTATTGCGTTTATAACTTCTATATTATCACCTGCTGCGTAAATGTGATTGTTGCACGTTCTCAGTTTATTGTTAACCTTTATTGCGCCCGTTGTACCTATGTCCAATCCTGATTCTTTTGCAAGTTGTACGTTAGGGAGAACGCCTACGGCAGTAATTACCAAATCAAATTCTATAATTCTACCGTCAATTTTTATTGATTTGATTTTTTCGTCTTCGGAAATAATTTGAATGTTTTTAGCATTACCGTAAAAATCTACCTTGTTATTTTTTAAACATTCTAATATTAGTCTTTGTATCTCAATCTCGCTTTTGGGGAATGGTAATTCTGCAATATCAAAGAGTGTTACATTCATGCCCAATAAATTCAATGCTTCAACAGTTTCCAACCCGATATAACCCGAACCGACAACAAGAATATTTTTTACTTTTTTTTCAGAGATAAAATTTTTAACGGATAGCAGATCGGAAATCCTTTTCAGATTAAAAACATTTTTGTAAGGTAGGAAAATATCTAATTTAATCGAAGTTGAGCCTGTACAAAGAATTAACTTATCGTAAGGTATAGAAAGTTTTTTCCCTTTTATTTTATCTACAACAATAATTTCTTTTAATTTCTTGTCGATCGATTCCACGAAATGATTTGTTAAAACATCTACGCCTTTTTCTTCTTTCAATTTTTCAGGTGAGTAAAAAACTATGTTTTTATAGGAATCAATTTCACCCGACAAAACATAAGGAATCTCGCAAGTGCCTGTTGATATGTATTCCCCGGATTCAATCATAAGTACTTCGGCATTTGGATTAAATCTTTTTGCCTTAGCGGCGGCGGCAGGCCCGGCAGCATTTCCACCTATTATAATTATTTTGTTTGCTTCCACTACTTTTCTTTAAAGCTTAATGTAATTGGCACTCCGTTAAACCCGAACTTTTTTCTTATTGTGTTTTCTAAAAATTTAGCATAATGAGAAGGAACATATTTGGGGTAATTTGTGAAAAATAAAAATACAGGATAATTACTTCCGACCTGTGTTACATATTTAATTTTAACTTCCTTGCCGGTATTCGTAGTCGGAGGTGGAGTTCTGTTGATTTCCGGTAAAAGTGTATCATTCAAAACATTTGTCGGAATTTTCTTTTTGCGTCTATCTTCAATCTCTAAAGAAATATCTATCAATTTAGTTATTCTTTGTTTTGTAAGTGCTGAAGTATAAACGATGGGGATATAACCGGCTGAGCCTAACGTTTTTTTTATTTTATCGGACATCTCTTTTGCAGTATTTGTTTCTTTCTCGATTAAGTCCCACTTGTTTACATCAATGACAATTCCCTTTCTCCATCTTATTGCTTCATCAATTATTTTTTGGTCCTGCGTCTCCAATCCGAATTGTGCATCAAGCATAACTATAGCAACATCACATTCCCCAATGGCTTTAAGGCTTCTAATATTAGAAAAAAATTCGATATTTTCTTTAACTTTTTTCTTTTTTCTAAGACCGGCAGTATCAATCAATACAACTTCTTTACCGTAATATTTTAGAACTGAATTCAAGCTGTCCCTTGTAGTTCCCGGGATGTCTGTTACTATGCTCCTATCATAACCAAGCAGAGCATTGGTTAATGATGATTTCCCTACATTCGGTCTGCCTACAACAGCAATTTTTAGTCTATCGTCGGTCTCTTCATCTTCATTTTCAGGAAAATCTTCAGTGAGGACATCTAAAAAATCGCCTATGTTTCTGCCCATTGTTGCAGAAATATCATAATAATTTTCAACACCTAATTGATAAAATTCCGTAGCGGCTATTTCTTGATCTTTGTTATCTACTTTATTTACAACAAGATAAAATTTCTTGCCCGAATTTCTAAGCATTTTTAATATTACAATATCCATCGGGTTTATTCCCGATTTAACATCAACCATAAAAATAATTGAATATGCTTCTTCAATGGCAATCTCTACCTGCTCCCTAATTGCCGCCTCAAATTGATCTGAAGAATCAGGCACATATCCGCCCGTATCAATCAATCGAAAATTTTTTCCTGCCCATTCTACTTCGCCGTAATTTCTATCTCTTGTTACACCGCTTTTGTCATGAACAATTGCATCTCTTTTGCCGACTAAGCGGTTAAAAAAAGTAGATTTACCAACATTCGGTCTACCCACGATTACTACTAATTGTTTTTTCATATATTAAAAATAAGCAATATATATTTAGTATTGTATTTGTATTTGGTACAAATACTAAGTTCTCTGAATTTTAGATTTGATATTAATGAAAAGAAATTAAAAACTAAATTTTAATTTTAATGTTGGTACAAGTTCATTTTTTCCGGCAAACCGCCGATTCTCGACCCTCATTTTTAAACTTAAATTACTGTTAAGCATGGCAGCACTCCAAACAGCATCGATGGCACTTAAAAGATGGTTTATATAAATACCGATAATGGCTTTGTCTGATATATTATAATAGTCATTAGCCTTTCCTCTTTCACCGGAATAGAAAAGGAAATTGGGGGATAAAATATGGAAATCGGTATCGTTTGGATTTGCATCGTTCCAGCCATGACTATATTGAGGATATTTACCTATTAATTCATAATATTGCTGATCACCGAAAGCGGGTAACCTGTGTGTATAACCGATACCTCCCAAGCCACCTAAAGCAGCTTCAAATCTATTTAATTCACTAAAGTCAACACTTCCATCACTTCTAAAAACATTATAATTATTTGGATCAACTGAAGGATTTATATTGTTAACATTGTTAATTGTCCATTGAGCATATCTTTTTACATCCCAATTTTTGTTGGCAAAATTTTGAAAGCTTGTAGTTTGATTATTTCCTTTTTTATTGTAAACAACTGCTGTAGTTATTACAATAGCTTCTAATGCAGCAAATATCCCGGCTTTCAAGTAATTACCGGAATAAAACTCTCCACCACCAGGAATAATAAGTGAAAGGAATCCGGCAAGCATCGGGCTTTTTTTACTATTGTTTTCAATCATCAGTTTTGGTGATTCCGGGTGATTGATATTCTGTGAAATAATTTTAGAATCTGTCTTTAACTTACCGGTTAAAGAATATTGCTCTGTTGCTTTTATCTGAGCCGATAAATTAATAGAAGTAAAAATTACTATTACGATAAGGGTTAATATTTTATTTTTAATTTTCATAATGATTTAAATTAAATTTAAAGACAAAATTATCAGAAATCAAAACCAAAGCTAATACCACCATAATACCGCCATTCTTTACCGTAAGTAATCTGCTGGTTCCTGATGGTGTTTGTAGATTTATCAAAGCCGTAAGCTGCACTAACAAATAATGCAGTCGGGAAAATATAAAAAGAATTCATCATTACTCTAAGTTCGGCTCCCACTCCTTTTTTAAAGCTGCTTAAAGGAGGCAGACCGCCGTCCCAAGCGTTTCCCACATCTGCAAATACCGAGACAAATATTTTATCAAAATAAATTTGGTTCCATCTTTTATCTATATTCGTTAAAACCGGTAACCTATATGTAATATTTAGCCAAAACATTTCATTTCCGGAAATCGAATAAAACGGATAAGCTCTCATTCCGATAAGACCTCCAACATAAGAATCAAAAAAGTTTGGAAGAGTTTTACCCAATATTGTTACGGCTCTTGTTTTAAATGTTACTGTTTGATTATTGTTCAAAGGTAAATGAAGTTTAGAATTAAATTCAAGTTTTGAAAAATTAAAATTTTCAAATGCGGGCTGCAATAATCCGCCTTCAACTACATAATTTCCTTCGGCATTAAACTTATTAAATTCATAATTATATTTTATACTATATTGAAGCCCTATTGGATTTATATCTGCATTAACGCCGGGTTGAATATTGTTATAGGTGTATGTTAGCTGTAAATTTCTTCCGATATAATATGTATCATTGGTTGTTGGATACAGCGCATTATTGGGAAGAAGAAAACTGCTTAACGTTGCCGAATACCTGCTCCAAATAAATCTGAATTCAAGATTCTGAAATCTTGAAAATATTTTTTGTTTGGCTGCAATATCTACTTCAAACAAATTATAAGTTACATTTGTAGGAACAACAAAATCATATTTTACAATATTGCCTATGGTATCGGCACCGAAGGAGACATTCAAATTAGACCTTCTCGTTACATTGTATAGTGCAAGAGTAAGCTCCGGTTTTACACCCAAATCATATAATCCGGGTAGTTTATTTCGATAGGTAAAATTTAAGAACAAATCTCTTTCGCCTACAGTATTTATGGAACCACCGGCAAATAAAGAATACCTGTTCAGCATATCGCTTGAAGCAACTAAAAGTCCCGGTTTTAATTTTTGAAAAAATGTATTTGAGGTTGTATAATTATCATATCGTATATACGGGAAAATTGATAGCTTTGAAAATGATCCTCTGTATTTTTCTTTTTTGTAGGGTGGTGTTTGTGTATCATCATAATTTTGAAGGCGTTTTAAATTAAATTTACTGATATCACCATTAGGTCTGCTGTAATCTAACGGTGGATTATTCAGCCAAACATAATCGTTACCTTTTGATACTTTTTCCTGTTCTGATTTATCTATTTTAAATATCTTATAACCTGTGGAGGTATAACCGGCATAAACAATATCGCCTGCTTTATTAACGTCGGGCATAAAAGCTCCGCCGATAACATTTGTAAGCTGCTTGTAGCTTTTATCATTTAGATTATAAAGATATAAATTAAATATGCCCGTCTTATCGGATGAAATGATTAAATTATTTTTATCAAAAAATACAGGGTTACGTTCGTCATCCTTAGTTGAAATAAGTAATTCATAATTGCTGCCGTCAACATCAACTTTAGCAATATCTCTGCCTTCTTTGTTGGAGTAGCCGAAAATAATATATGAATCGTCAGGCGAATATTTGGGATTGTAAACTTGTTCTCCGTTTTGGAAGAAAGTAATTTGTCTGAAATTTTTACCATCTATATCAACTGCACCTAAATTTGTTGTTCCGTCTTTTTCAAATAAAAAGACAATCTCTTTACCATCGTGAGATACATTCGGCTGGTTTGCTCTTAGGTCATAAGTCAACCGTTTTTCTTTTTTAGTATTTAAATCATATTTAAAAATATCGTGCACATTATACCAATTCGGATTATCATCTTGCAGCTTAGAATAAATGAGAACATTTTTTCCGGGTATAAAATTTATTGTAGAACGAACATTATTGACCAGCTTTTTTTCTTGAAGGGTTTTAAGGTTCAACAAATATATACTTGAAGGAGAAAAATAATCAATAGTTTTGTTAGAGATATAAATAATCTTATTCCCGTCACCTGAAAATACCGGGTAAAAATTTCCAAAGCCTTTATCTGCTATTTTTTTACCGGTAACTAAATTTGATAAAACTTTTTTACTTCGTTTTTTATAATCACTTGTAACAAAGCTTCTCCATTCATCATAGATTTCCTGTCCGTTTTTTCCTAATACATCCATAAAAGCATCATCAATAGTGAAGTTGTCCATTTTTGAAAGTGCTTTTGATATCTTCCTTAATTTATCTTCACCATATTTTTGAGATATATATCGTGTGAGTGCAAAGCCGGAATTATAAACAGATTCGTTCCCCAAACTCGTTTTGCCGAATACACCCATTTGTCCCCAAGTAAGCATGCTATTGTCCAAAGCATAAGAACGAAGTATCATATCCCGATGTTTGTCCCACGAATCATAATGAAATTCAGGGCGCATATATTGAGCAGTACCTTCGGCAAACCAGGCAGGAACATTTACACCTGCAAGAGGATAAGAAACAATAATGTTTGGAAAACCATAGAGGATATCGGGTCTTCTAACGTCTTCATAATTTAAAGCCTGAAAATAAATAGCCGGAATGCTTCTTGAAAATTTCATTGATGCCTGGATCTGAATCATATGTGTCAGTTCGTGTGAGACAACATTTCTCAGCCAGTTATGTGTGCCCCTTAAATCAAAGTCTAATGCACTTGTCCAAATTTCAATTTTGTTATCAAAAAAGTAAGTTGCACCATTTGAATAATCATCAATATCTTTAATCACAAAATGGACTTCATCAGGTTCGTAATTATAAAGTGAAGTTAAAGGACCCCACACTTCATCTACAATTTTAGCAACAACTCTTGCAGACCTTTCCGATCCGGAATGAAAATGAACTTCTACGTGCTTGCCTTTTATTGTAAACCATTTAAGCTCGGGATGAAAATCTGTAAATTGTGCCGAAGCATTTGTAATAAATAAGATTAGAAAAACTACGGAAAGTAATAAAGCTTTTTTAATTTTTGAAATTTTTAGTATCAACGTTTTTATTCCACCAAAAAATTATTTTACAACAGCAATCTTAATAATATTCGTTCCCGTTTTACCACTTGTACCTACAGCTTCAATTCTAGCAAAATAAACGCCGCTTTGTATGTTAGACACATTCCAAACTGTTTCGTTATCAAAACCACCTTGCGCAGTGTTATTTAATTCGGCAACGAGTGAACCGGATATATCAAATATTTTTATATTAATCTTTGAATCTTCATTTACAAAATATCTAATGTTAGTTGTAGAACCATAAACAGGATTCGGATAATTGTATGATCTATCTTTTGGTAAAAATGAATTTATGATATTAACAGATTTAGCGGCAGGCAAATAATTAGTATTACCTGCATTACCGTTTTCTTCCGTCCAAATCATATTTCCGGGAGTTGAGGATACCGTCCAGATATAAAAATAATTTTGATCATCAATTGCGGTTAGAGCACCTTTACCATTAAGGTCAAAATAAGTAAGTGTTGAAGAAGTATAATTTCCCATCATGATCGGGAAACCGTCGACTATATTTGAAGTACTCCCGTCAACAGCAAAGATTCTTCCGTCTTTTGTAACTGATATTACTTCAGCTTTATTATCTCCGAAGAAATCGGCGCTTATAACATTGCCGCTAAATTTATATCCCTTAGTATCATTAATAGGAAAATTATCGGCATTAATTCCATTTAAATTTTCAGCAAATAGTTTGTTGTCGTTTGTAAATAGAAGATAATTCTTACCGTCATTTTTTAAATCAGTTAGAGATACAATATTGTTAAATTGATTAGAAGTGTTATTAGCATAATCTATTTTGTTTTTTAATATCCCGTTGTTAAATACAAATATTTTTGTTCTTGTAGAAACCACCGACTCATATTCACCATTTTTGTTTTTTGTCATTACTAAACTTGTCGGTTTATATCCTAAAAGAGAGAATGCATTTCCTTTGGAATCTCCAAAATTATAGTTTGGTGCAGGACCCTTGGTTAATGGCATCCCTACAAAAGAATAATAATCTTGTGAAGCTGCAATAAATAAAACCATTTCACTATTTGTATTTAAGCTATCCTTTAAACTTGGTAATATATTAGGCAAACTTCCAAGAGTGTAAGTTCTGACATAATCGTTAAATGTACCGATTAAAATCTCATATTCATTATTAGTGTTTTTTCTTATCACAGGTGCAGCTGTTATATTGGTTTGTAAATTTATGCTTCCCATAAAATTTATTAACCCGTCACTCATATAAATATTAAGCGTATTATTGTAAGCACCAATAATATAATTGGTATTGTTAACATTTACATAAGCTGTTTTAAATGATGAAAATCCATTTAACGTATCTAATACATTTCCTTTTGTATCTATAAAATACATATTAGAACCTGATACTACACTAAATGAAATATTAGTTCCGTTTTTTAAAACCGTAATATGATTTTTATTTGAAGGTAAATTTAATTTCTTAAAAACTAAGGGAGTTATTAAAGAATCACCAAAAGATACTTTAAAACTCATATTGTTGGCTATGTTTGAAAAATTAGAAATTGTTATAAAACTATTTGCACCTGTATTTGAGTTGCTGCTTGGTCTTGTATCCGGTGCAAACCTGTTTTCATAAAATCCCGATTTATTTCCTTTAAACCAAAAATCATCTGCGGATCCTTGCCCAATTACTACATCACCAATCACAGTTACAAATTTTTCACCGATGTCAAAAATACCGTCGGCTTCTTCCAAAAATATTCCACGATGTTTGCTATCTGCATTTATTTTATTGCTGTCAATTTTTGCATCAATTATATTTTCATCAATATGCCAAATCAAAATACCGTTACCGGGTAAAGCCCAGTCATATTCATCCAAATTAATTAATACGCCTTCCAAAGAATCGACATCATTATTATCAAAACCGGTCTCATCTTTTAAAAAGGTTTTTTGTAATGTATCAACACCGCTTATGTACGTAATTTTAGCTCCGTCTTTGTTAACATCACGGTTTCTATTTTCGATTAAGAAATATTCTTTTGAACTTATCGGAACTTTTAGAATAACCGTATCTGCAAGTGAAGCAGCAAGGTCTGCAAGTAAATTTATGTTATATTTACCCGGACTTACCGCTACTGCCTTTGCCCATCCTAATTTAATTTTTTCCCATGCTGACGGCTGAGGAGGAAATAATCCCCTAAAACTGAAAAAAGATTCACCATCCATCAAACCAAAACGCCCGATTGCACTCTCCCCGGTTTTAGTGTTAAATAAATCCGGTAAGCCCAAAAAGCTGCCTATATTAGCAGCTAATAATCCGTTAAAAGTTAGCTCTACCAATGTAGTACCAAAAATATTTTGATTTTCCCTGCTTTCTGTTTCAGGCATTATCATTGAATTAGGTATTTTAAAAGAGCTGTTGTTTATTGCAAAACCTTTAAATGATTGTCCGAAAATATTTTTCAGGGATTTATTACTCAAGAATATTGAAGGTAAATCTTTTTCAATACCGAGGCTGCCCGGTAATGTTACTTCCTTTCCAACACCGGCATGAAAAATTATAAATAAATTATAGCTGCTGAAATCAAACCCGGGATTGGAATCACTTACCAACCTCCAAACTTCTTGAGAAAAATCGGCAAGATTTGAAAAATCATCCGATTTCCTTGGAGGGGTGTAATTTCTCATTGTCTTTGAAACAGTAACAACATTTGGTAAAACGGTATATTCTATTTTCAGTTTATTTTTAGAAACTTGGGAATAATAATTTTTAGCAAATTCAAGGTGATTTTCAAAATAATTTTTGTTGTGAGGTAAAGGGTCTATAATAGAATTGCCGTAATCCTTTGAATAAATACTGCCGAATGTACCGTCCCCAAAAGTGGTTCCATCCTTATCTACCTGGAAATCAGCCATTACAGCAAGAATCCTTAAAGTATCCGCTGTGTAGATTTTGTTACTTGAAGATTTATCCGAATAGTTTAAAGTATAATTGATATTAGATTGAGCAGCACTGCTGCCCAATCCCAAAACGAGGATAAATAGTGAAAGAAAATATTTTAGCATAGATGCTTAGATTCCTCTTGGCAATCCCACAGTTTTATTCTGAACACCACCCCAGCCAATTGCAACACTAAACCTGAGAGTATCAGAAAGCGGATGATTAGCGCCACCTTTGAAAATAGATGTTGTAATATAACTAAAGTCAAAACCGTAAATATCATAACGAATACCGGCACCAAAAGTAACAAATTTTCTGTTACCATAGGAAGGATCTTCATAAAAGAAACCTGTTCTTAGAGAAAACAAAAAATCACCCGGTACTCCGTAAGTATATTCAACACCCATAGAATAATCTATAGATCTGAATACCGGTTTTTTACTCCAAGAAGTAAATATAGCTTTATAGAAATTTTCAACTCCCGTACTATCCCTATCAACTAAAAGTTTACTCATATCAAAAGTGTAGATCAGTGAGTTATAATCATTGTCAAACACTTGCACAGCCATACCTACTCTTAAATTAGTTGGTATAGGATCAGCTTGAGCCTGATCAATATAATTTATTTTAGGACCTAAATTACTTAGATTTACACCAAGGCTAAATCTCTTGCTCAAATCGCCCAATAATGGAATATTGAATTGTCCGGGTCTCCACATCCACCCAACATCAAAACTAACAGATGTAGCAGTACCCTTTCCCTGTTCTTGGGCTGTTGGCTGATCAGACAACCTACTGTAAATTAATCTAAAATTAAACCCTAAACCCATATTATCATTTATTTTGGTTCCATACCCGAGAGTAATAGCAGCATCAAAAGCATTGAACGTACCAAGTGGAGTCGGATTATCAGGACCAGTCCTAACGAATTCTCCAAAATTCATATAAGTAACGCTTGCAGTTATACTACCATTAAGGCTCTCAATATATTGTCTGTAAGTTAAATAATCGTAAAAAAGGTCAAGATTAAATTGTGGTAACCAATTACTATGTGTAATACTTATTTCCTGTCCTTTTAAAAATCCAATTCCGCCTGGGTTCCAAAATATAGCAGCTGAATTATCTGCCAGCCCGGTACCGGATTCACCCATTCCGCCCGCTCTTGAATCTGGAGCTAATAATAAAAATGCAACTCCGGTTTCACCACCTTGGGCATAAATTCCTCTTGGTAATACTCCTAAGAAAACTACTAGCATTACCAATTTAATTAAACTCTTCATATTACTTCCTCCGGTTATAGGTGCTAAAATAAAAAATATTTTTTTAGCACAGTTATTATTTTATTAATATTGAACAAAATAATCAATAATCAATATTATTCAGCAACAATCATATCTATCTGATTACTGCCAATTTACCTAGAACACTTTTATTAAAGGCACCATCTACAGTTTTTACAATAATTTTATATAGATAAGTACCGTTAGCAATTAAATCACCGTCCTGGTCTCTTCCATCCCATTCTACGGTTACAAATTTATCGCTAATGCCGTTCCTCTCAATTCTTCTTATTAACCTCCCTGCTACTGTGTATATTTTAATTTTTACATCTAAAAAGGTATTCAAGTTTTGCTGAAATGTAAATGTAGTATTTGACGAAAACGGGTTCGGGTAGTTGTAGACATTTCTAATCAGCAATTTATTTTGTGATACTACGCTAAAGAAACTTTCCTGACTTGAAAAATTATTAAAGACATCCCAAGCTTTTATTTTGATCTTATATTCACCGGGTAACAAATTATTAAACTTGTAATTAATCTGTCCGGTTTTACCACCTGAATTCAGATCACTAGTAAAATAATTTGTAAAATCAATAGGTGAATTTTCATTATCGTTTAATATACCCTCTAATTTGTGCCCTATACCTGTACCTGTTGTGTTTAAACCTGTATTATCAGAAAGTTTTACAATCAGCTTGGAATTGGGTGTAATCAAGGCATTGTCTCGTGAATTTAAATTACCGAAGAAGATATCAATAGCAGGACCTTTCCCGTCGTTAACGGTATTTGTATCGGTACCACCAATTCTAACTTTGTTTGTAAAACCTAAGCCATCTATATCCTGACCTGTAAAATAAAGAATGACTTTACCGTTTTTATTCTCATAAGAGATATCTTTTGGTACCACAAAATTTGTTAGGAATTTACCGTTATTTATAGAAATTCTACCTCTAAAAATTACACCGCCCTGCAGAGTCATAGGAAAATTATTTATCGTCGGTAAACGTACAATTCTCTTAGAATCAAATACGGTAAGTAACCCTTCGCCGTTAAAATCATTCCAATTTGATCCGTTTACTTTATCGATTTTACCTGAGATTTTTACATTACTTAAAGCTTTGACTTGTATATCAGTTGCAGTAGCAACATATTGATTGTTAATTGAATCAATGCTCGCATCAAACTGAGGAACAGCTAATCTTAAAGTAGGGTCTCCAAGAATATGATATTTTTGATCATTAATTCCGTGAAAAATCTGCTTTGTTAAAAAGTTAGCCTTGCCAATCGGAATGCTTAAGTTCATTGTATCTTTTGCTGATTTTAATAAATCACCAAAGAACTGATACATCAATGAGTGATTAAGAGAAGAATACACTAAACGAGTAGGAGTATAAGCACCGATAGCCCCGGCACTTTTCAAAAACAAAAGTTCTTCCGCTGCACTCTGAAAATCAGGTATATCATAATATCCGAAATCACAGGTAGCTGCAACTAAAAAGAAATATTTTTTATCATTCTTAAGTTGAGGGATAGTAGTACTTTTAACAAAAACTTCTTCGTGCGCCCAGAGTGAGGGACTCCCGTGTCCGACGTAATTTAAAATTAATACCCCGTTATTAATTGCATCTATAATGGCTTTGTTTACAGTTGGCATTCTCCTTCCGGCGCTAGTCAGTTCAACAGGATATGCCGCCATATAAATTTTATTTTGATTAAATGAAGGAGGAATAATTGTATTGCTTAAAATTTCTGATGGAGCTGTATGCTCAGCACCCTCATAAGTCTTTGTAGTAAACCCGTCATCGGCTACTAAAGTAATAAGATTACGCCAAGTCCCTGAGGAAGAGGGATTTTCATATTCTATTATTTTATCAATTATATTGTTCGCTTCCTGTAAAGTTCTAACTGTCATCCTTCCTGAAGCAAGATCAACAAAGGAATCATTTCCGTTAACTTTAACATAATAATCATCCGAAGTAAATGAAGGAATAAGAGAAAGTGATTCAACTGTTTCTGTAGCCGGAACATAATCATTATTAAATCCTTCTACGTTTTTAGGATCATAAGTACCTTTACCAAAAAACAGAACATACTCAGGGGTAATGTTCCAATTATCAAAAGCATATTTTAGAAAATCTCTAATTGATGTAACATCAACATTGCCGCCGGAAAACTCATTGAAGATATCATCAATATCAATTACAATGGTTGATATAGGAATTTTAGATTGAGTTTCTCTGTACTCCTTTAATCTATTTGCAGCCTCCAAAAAGTTTTTATGTGTTATAATAATAAACTTTGCACCCTTACTTATCCCGTGTATATTGGAATTATTTACCTGACTTATATTTGAAATATCTCTGAATTGATAACTATTATCACCAACAGCAATATATTTATGAACATTATTATTTTGTTCATTTGCTTGAAATATAAATTGTCCCCCGCTTTGCTGTATAGGATTAGTAACCATTTCTACATTAGCATAATCAGTTACATCAAAAACAAAGATGTTAGAATTTGAAAAACTATTTAGAGAATATTGAATAAGAGATGTGGTATCTTTCGAATAAAAAAGCAAATTATCATTAAAAGCCTTTAATTCTTTTTGATAACGAATTTCAAAATAATCTATATAACCCGTTGTTGTAACTGATGAGGGAGAATTAAGTCTAAATTTAAGAACGCTTCTATTATCAGGTAACGAACCTGAAAAAGATATGTTTTTAATATATGCTCTTCCGTCTACATAAGGAATCGCTCCATAACCGGGAAGAAGCTGAGAGAATATTTTTGTAGAATTTTCCGAAACATCCAATATAAAATTATCTGATGCGGCATTGATAAACCTAAAAGTATAGTTTATTGGATATGATCCAATCCTTCCATCTAATTTATTTGTATATGTATGCTCTAAACTTGAAGTCGTAAATTCATCACCGAGGTATATTCTTCCTGTTTGGGCAATATTTTTTTTATCTTTTTCCCATGAAGCAAAACCTACAGAGTTTGTTTGTACATAAGAACCGGGAAGATTTGAACTAACCTTGCCGGTTACTCTCTTACCCTGCTTTCCGCCTGATGTTATCCAGTAATAATTTGTGTTTGAATAAGGATGGAAATATCTTTTAAAATTCTTTAAAGTTTTATTGTATTCCCAAAAACTATTTCCTCTCCCGTAAAATAGAATGAAATCATTATCGTCAAACTTACCGTCATTCTCTCCGCTTACATAAATAGCATTTTCTTCTAAATCTATAGGACGGGGAGCGTTTATATTTTCGGATAATACTTTTCCACTGTTGTTATAAATTTTAATTGTTCTCGGGTCCACAGTATTAGGATCAATTCCAAGTGAAATTAATTGGCTTTTGGTTATTTTATAAATGCCCTCGGTTTTTGCTTCAAACCGTGTCCAGGAACCATTGGCAAGTACACTATTAATAATAGTTTTTTTTAATTTCGATCTATTCTGAGTCCATCTTTTAGCAACATTATAATTAATAACAGCACCATCTAATAAATCGGAAGCAGGTTGGGAAGATGTTACTTGTACCGGTGAAAAATTTATCTTAAATACTATCCTTGTGTAAAGTTTAATAGTTTTTGAAGCAGCATTATATTTAACAGGATGTATTATTATTGATTGTATTCTTAAATTTCTTGCTAAACCGTAATCTCCAAACGTTACAAGATCATCCGAGCTTTTATAATTATAATATTTTTCATTTTTCTTAAAGATATTATCATCAACTCCTTTAACCTTTATTATTTCAGGTTTCGGGATTAAATCTCCTTTAAGCTCTTTATAACTTGAACTCAAAACTTCAATAGTGTTTCCAAATTCAGACGGGACACCGATATTAATAAACTTTACCGGAACAGCAGGTTCTCCATAATTTTGAGAATCTTGTATATATCCACTCCTAAATAGTGCTTTGATAAATTTTTGGCTTTTAATATTAATTGCCATAGTATCAAAGTAATCAGGAGTAAATTCTACAACCAAAGAATTTGTATTGGATGAAATGATCTTTAAATCTTCTTGTGAGAATAATACAAAAGGGGTAAGTATTATTAATAAGAATATAAGTTTTTTGCCATTCATTTTAGAATCTGACTTTACCTGTAAATTATTGGGATCTGTATTTAAATATAATCTAATAATGAATTATTAATTCTGTAGCAAAAAACTTTATTTATATTCTCCTTAATTGTGTATCTAAATTTAGTATACTAACTTATAATAAGTCAAGACAATTATTAGAAATAATAAAAAAAAATATCCCGTTAATTTACAAGCCAAGTTGTTCTTTATTCTTTTTCATTGCATCTATGCAAAACTGAATATGTTCTTCAATCGGTATTCCTAATGCTTCAGTACCATTATAAATATCTTCCCTGCTTACTGCCCTTGCAAATCCTTTGTCTTTTAATTTCTTCTTAACCGACTTAACCTTGACATCATCAATTGATTTGCTTGGACGTACATACGTAACAGCAGTAATGAAACCGGCAAGTTCATCACAAGCAAACAAAACTTTTGAAAGCAGAGTTTCTCTTTGGACACCAGTATAATCAGCGTGTGATAAAATTGTTTTTCTAAATTCTTCATCAAATCCTTTTTCCTCTAATATCTCATTTCCTTTATAGGGATGTTCTTCCGCTGTTGGAAATTTTTCATAATCAAAATCGTGGAGCAACGCTACATTACTCCAATACTCTATGTCCTCATTAAATTTTTCTGCGTAAGCTTTCACACAGGACTCTACTGCAAAAGCATGTTTTAGCAGGCTATTACTTTTAGTGTATTCATTTAGTATTTCGAGACATGCTTCCCTGTTTCTCATAATATCTGACATTTTATTACCGTTTTTTTTATATAAAATTATAGTTCGGGTTTATAACTTGGACAAATATCACTCAAAATGCAAATGGAACATTTTGGTTTTCTTGCATCACATACATTCCTTCCGTGTGTTGCCAAAAGATGAGATGATTTTATCCAATCACTTTCAGGCAATAGTTCTTTCAATTTAAATTCAATTTTAACCGGGTCGGAAGTTTCAACAAATCCAAAAAGATTTGAAAGACGAATAACGTGTGTATCTACGGCAATAGCAGGAACACCGAAAGCATTACCTGCTACAACTGATGCGGTTTTTCTACCCACACCGGGCAATTTAATTAGTAACTCCAAATCTTTTGGTACTTCGCCGTTATGTTTTTCAATCAACATTTTAGAACAATTTTTTATGCTTTTAGCTTTCTGTTTGTAAAACCCCGTTGAATAAATTAGTTTCTCTAATTCATAAGCAGGTATATTTACAAAGTCTTCGGGTGTGTTACATTGCTTAAATAGTTTCTCTGTTACAATATTGATTCTTTCATCAGTGCATTGTGCAGAAAGTATTGTGGATATTAATAATTGAAACGGCGTAGTAAAATTTAATGCACAGGAAACTTCCGGGTATTCATCTTTTAACAAAGAAAAAATTTTCTTCGCATATTTCTTATCAACTTTATTCTGCATCTTGATGAAATCTTTTATCTTTTATCATTAATCTTTTAACCGGTTTATCATTTAAAATATGCTGCTGAATTATTTCTTCAACATCATTTAAAGTAACTCCCCCGTACCATATTTGTTCGGGATAAACTAATACGGTAACCCCGTATTCACAAGCATCCAAGCACCCGGATGCATTTGCTCTCACTTTTGATTTAATACCAAGTTCAGTCAATCTTTTCTTAAACAACGCTCTTATTTCCTTGCTTCCTTTATCACTGCAACAGCCACGCGGGTGTCCGTCCGGTCTTTTATTTTCACAAACAAAAATATGTTTTTCAAATCTATTCATTACTATACAAAAAAATAGTTTCTTAGAATTTAATAAGCAATTGCATTTCATTTTAAAAAATAATTGTATAAGTTCTATTATAAAAATTTAGGAGGGTAATATGGATCACAAAAAATTTTTAATAGTGCTGTTTCTTTCTTTCCTCATTATTTCCTGCAATAACAGCACTGAACCTGAGCCAACAATCAATAGCCCAATAAATAACAATTTTTATCCGGTTGCTTTAAATCACGAATGGGAATATAGTACAACAGATAAAATTGAATATTATGATACTTTGGGTAATATAAAAAACACAGAGGTACTTAATTTAGGAAATACGATTGTTCGTATTGAAGCTTTAAAAGATAATTTGGGTAATTCTTATAAAAATCTAATAAGATTTGAATCATTTAAAGTTACTCAACCTAATCAAAAAGATAAAACTTGGTTTGAAAAAAAAGATGATGGATTATATATAGTAGCATTTCAACATGTCTCTACTTCGCAAACTACAATTCGAAAAATTAATAGGGGTGGAAAATATATGAACATGGATGTTCTAAAACGGATTAACTTATTTTTGGATTTTAATTTGTATAATAAGACACGTAATAATCTTATATTAATATGGGGACGAACAAGAAAGGTACTTAACTATCCTATAGAAGTTGGTAATTATTGGAATGATTATAATATCCCATTTTACAAAAATCGTAGTGTTGAAACAAAAGAAAAAATAAATATTAATGGAAATATTTATACTGTTTACAAAATAGGCGCTTTTGGTGATGATATTGATTTTGAACTTAATGACTATATAAGCATAAAGTATGGTTTAGTTATGAGAGAAGTATTAGCCGACAGCGTTGCTATATTAGCTCCAAATTCAGATGATATTTTAGGTTTTGCTAAAATGAGGAGAATTTCAAAATTAGTTAGAAGAAATTTTTAATATTTGCAGCACTTCTTATGGGATCTTACCGAAGTTCCGAAGAGACACATTTGTTGGAATACCATAGGGAGAACCCGAGTCCTCCGCTTTTTACAAATTAATCTGACAGTATATGTAGCGCGTACGGGATTTGAACCCGTGATCTCCGCCTTGAGAGGGCGGCGTCCTAAGCCACTAGACGAACGCGCCAATGTAAAAACATTTCAAAAATACCCTGACAAATATAATACTAAATTTCTTTCTATAAAATTATTTGTGTTTTGTAACAGAAACATTCGTTACTAAATTTCAATCCCGTCGAGAATATTTTTTTTAGAACAACCAACATTCAAGAAATTATAAAGGAATCTCTACCGGGTTTTAATTTATACGTTGTGTCTCAACCGCTCAAGTTCTAAAATAAAAATGAAGAAAGTTGCTTATTTTAATCTTTCTATATTTTACAATTCTTGACATTACTAAAAGGTAGTGTTAATTTTTTGTTCCCTAAAAAATAATTTTTGTAGTTGATGCTTACTGAATTCGGTAAAATTTTCGTATTTATTTTAGTTGCAATTTTTTTTGTAGCTGTTTCAGTTTTTGTAGCAAAACTATTAAGACCTCATAGACCTACACACGAAAAACAATTAACCTATGAATGTGGTGAAGATATTATTGGTTCACCCTGGGTACAATTCAACATAAGATTTTATGTAGTGGCTTTGATATTCTTAATTTTTGATGTTGAAATTGTCTTATTAATTCCTTGGGCTTATGTATATAAATCTTTTGGTATCGGTGGGTTTTTAGTTGGTGCAATTTTTTTGATTTTACTCGGATTAGGGATGGCGTACGAATGGAGAAAAGGAGACCTTGAATGGTCACGTCCTCCTTTACCAAAATTAAAAGTTGATAAAGAGAAAGTTTCACAAATAGCAAAATCTTAACAGGAATTTATGGGATTATTAGACCAGCAGTTCGCAGATGATAATATTATTATAACTAAGGTAGATGACCTACTTAACTGGGCACGTTTATCTTCTCTATGGCAGGTTGGGTTCGGCTTGGCTTGTTGTGCTATAGAAATGATGGCAACATCGGCTTCCCATTATGACTTTGACAGGTTCGGCGTTATTCCCAGACCATCACCAAGACAATCGGATGTTATTATTATTTCCGGTACCGTTACTTTAAAAATGGCTATCAGAATTAAAAGACTTTACGAACAAATGCCCGACCCAAAATACGTTATATCTATGGGAAGTTGTTCTAACTGCGGAGGTCCTTATTGGGAACACGGTTATCACGTGCTTAAAGGTGTTGACAGAATTATTCCCGTTGATGTTTATGTTCCGGGCTGCCCTCCACGTCCCGAAGCATTACTTGAAGGATTAATGAAATTACAAGAAAAAATCAGACACGAATCTTTGGTAAAGAAATCAGCATGACAGATAAAGAAATTTTTGAAATATTAAAAGAAAAGTTCGGGGAAGCAATAATTGAATTTGTTGAAGCACAAGCGGGTGAAAACTATATAAAAATTAACCCTTTGGAAATTGATAAAGTCTGTGCATTTCTTTTTTCCGATACTAATCTTCATTTCGATTCATTAGTAAATTTATCCGGTGTGGATGACGCAAATGGCGAAAAGAAAACCGAAGAAGACGGCTCATTTGAATATATAGGTGGAACCTTGAGTGTATTTTACCATTTGGAATCAACAGATAAGAGACATAAAATAACTTTAGGAACAACAGTAGAAAAAGACCAACCGGATGTTGTTTCGGTTACTGATGTTTGGGCACACGCTAATTGGCACGAACGAGAAGCTTTTGATTTATTGGGGATCAACTTTTTAAACCATCCTGATTTAAGAAGAATATTAATGCCTTACGATTGGGACGCAGGACATCCATTAAGGAAAGATTATAAAGACCCTGAGTATTATCAAGGGATGAAGGTACCTTATTAAAAATTGAATTACGGAAATTTTAGATAAAATATGGCTTTAAATACTGAAGAAATGACGCTCAACATGGGACCTCAACATCCTTCTACTCACGGAGTACTCCGCTTGGAACTTCGATTGGACGGTGAATTTATTGTTGATGTGAAATCCCATATAGGTTATCTACATCGTTGTTTTGAAAAACACGCCGAAGCAATGACATACCCCCAGGTTGTTCCCTATACCGACAGGATGGATTACCTTGCATCTATGTATAATGAATTCGGATACGCATTAACAGTTGAAAAATTACTTGGTTTGGAAATTCCCGAAAGAGTTGAATTCATCAGGGTAATTATGGGAGAACTTCAAAGAATTGCTTCCCATCTTGTAGCTTTGGGAACTTATGGTGCCGATATTGGTGCAGTAACTCCTTTTCTTTTCTGTTTTAGAGACAGGGAAAAAATATTAAGCCTTTTTGAAATGACATCCGGAGCAAGGCTTCTTTACAATTATATTTGGGTTGGCGGAGTTGCTCGCGATCTTCCTCCTGATTTCTTAAGACTTACTAAAGAGTTTGTTGAATACTTTAAGCCTAAAATCAAAGAATTAAACGACTTACTATCTTTTAATAAAATTTTTATTGATAGAACTGCCAACATAGGAATACTCCCGAAAGATGTGGCTGTAAACTATGGTATTACAGGTCCTATGCTCCGTGCTTCGGGGATGAAATGGGATTTAAGAAAAGACGATACTTATTCGGTCTATAATAAATTCGATTTTGATATACCTGTCGGTGATGGCAGAATGGGAACTGTTGGTGATAGCTGGGATAGGTATTATGTTCGCATTCTTGAAATGGAGCAAAGTCTAAGAATAATTGAACAGGCAGTTGAACAAATTCCTGACGGCGATGTATCTTCGGCAATTCCAAGAAGAATAAAACCACCGGTTGGACAGGTCTATGGAAGAGTAGAAAACCCAAGAGGTGAATTAGGTTATTTTATTGTTAGTGACGGTTCGGTAAATCCCAAAAGAATAAAGGTCAGAGGTCCTTCTTTTGTTAACCTCGCTATCTTTGGTGAACTTTGTAAAGGACATATGATTGCCGATGTTATTGCTATTCTTGGCAGTATTGATATTGTTTTGGGTGAGGTAGACAGATGATTTTTGATTTTTTTGCAAAATTAACCGGTAGCGAAATATTAGCTTCAATAATAAGTGCATTATTACCTTTGTTCTTGTTTATTCTGCCGTTTGCCCTTATCGCCGTACTTTTAGAAAGAAAGGTTTCTGCACATATGCAGGACAGGCTTGGTCCAATGCGGGTTGGTTATCACGGACTTTTACAAACAATTGCCGATATTTTAAAACTAATTCAGAAAGAAGATATCGTAGCCGATTCAAACGACAAAACTCTTTTTAACATTGCGCCTCTTTTAGTTTTTGCAGGAAGTTATGCTGCGTTCGCAGCAATTCCCTTTACAAGCTCCTACATAGGTTCGAACATAAATTTAGGATTATTTTTTATTATTGGAATTTCCGGTATTGTTGTAATAGGTATTTTAATGGCAGGATGGGCATCTAATAATAAATATACTTTATTAGGAGCTATGCGATGCGTTGCTCAGATGATAAGTTTTGAAATACCAACACTTATGGTTGTGGTTACTATTTTAATGGTAACCGGTACACTTAATCTTAATGAATTAACAGAAATACAATCAGGTTTCTTTTGGAACTGGATGATATTCGGTGGAGCTGTTCCCGGGATTGCTAAAATTTTATTAATACCATTTATGATTATTGCTTTCGGGGTTATTTATATCAGCACTTTAGCAGAAGTAAATAGAACACCTTTTGATATTCCCGAAGCAGAATCAGAGTTGGTTTCCGGCTATCACACGGAATATTCAGGGATGAAATTTGCAATGTTTTATTTAGCCGAATACGCTAATATGTTTGCCGTATCAGCTATTGTAGTTATTTTATTTTTTGGCGGATACCAGTCCCCTGTTGGTTATTTAGGAAATTCAATTGGTTTACATTGGCTTATTCCTATTGAACAATTATTTTGGTTTACTTTTAAGGGAGTCGGGTTTGTTCTTTTGCAAATGTGGTTACGCTGGACTTTACCAAGACTAAGGGTTGATCAGCTAATGGCTGTTTGCTGGAAATATTTAATACCGATTGCATTTGTAAATTTATTAATAGTCGGTCTTATAACTTTAATATAAATTGAATGAAAGAATATTTTAATAACATATATCTTGCACTTTCTACAATATTTATTGGTATGAGTGTAACATTTAAACATTTATTTGTACCTGCGGTTACAATCCAATACCCAAGTGTTAAACCGCAACTACCTACAAGGGAAAGGAACAGGCTTTATGTTAATATGGATGACTGTATTGGTTGTCTTCAATGTGCAAGAGCCTGCCCGGTTAATTGTATTGAAATTGAAACAGTAAAAAAGATTCCGGATGAAGATTTAGGACTAACCTCAAACGGAAAGAAAAAAGCTCTTTGGGTTACAAAATTTGATATTGATATTGCAAAATGCTGTTATTGCGAGTTATGTGTTTTCCCCTGCCCTACCGATTGCATTTATATGACAGATGTTTATGAGTTTTCGGAATTTGAAAGAGGTAATTTGATTTACGATTTTGTTACCCTAACCGGTGAGGAAAGGAAAGAGAAAAATGAAAATTATGAAAAATTTATGGTTGAAAAAGCAGCCCAAAAAGAAGCTGAATTAAAAGCTAAAGCAAACGAAAATAAAGATAATTCTCAGGATAAAAAGTAAATGACGGTTTACGATATAATATTTTATTTATTTGCCCTTATTACTGTAGGCTCTGCATTTTTTGTAGTAACACTAAGAAATATTCTCCATTCGGCATTTTTCCTTCTCTTTGCTTTATTCGGAATTGCAGGTTTATATGTTCTGCTAAGTGCTGATTTTATTGCAGTCGTTCAGCTTGTAGTTTACGTAGGCGGAATACTTGTTGTCCTTATTTTCGGTGTAATGCTTACTAACAAAATAACGCACGTTCAAATAAAGAGCGGTACATTACAAATAATACCTGCTGCTATTGGAACGCTTGTATTAGGGTTTGCTTTGATAAAAATATTTTTAACTACAAATTGGAAAACTGTCCAGCTTTCTGCTGAATCTTCATCGGTACAGGGATTGGGAATTTTACTTGTAAATCAATACTCGGTAGTATTTGAGTTATTGGGGATTTTACTTTTAATTGCTCTAATTGGAGCAGCATCAATGGCAAGAAGATAAGGAAAATATATGATCCATATTGGATTAATTCATTATTTAATAGTTAGCTCAATTTTATTTTGCTTGGGAATTTTTGGAGTAATCACAAGAAAAAATGCTATTATGGTTTTAATGGGCATTGAGCTAATTTTAAATTCTGCCAACATAAATTTTGTTGCTTTTGCAAGATACGGTAATTTCGGTAACTCCGGGCAATTAACGGCATTATTCGTAATTATTCTTGCAGCTGCTGAAGCTGCAATTGCAATGGCAATCGTTTTAAATATTTATAAAATGTTTTCAACTATAAATGTAGATGAAATAGACACTCTAAAAGATTAATTGAATATGACGGAATCTGTATTAATTAAAATAGCACTTGTAACTTTATTCTTGCCTTTAATTGGGTTTATAGTAACCCTGCTATTCGGTAAACGTATTAAATGGTTGTACTGGTTTGAAAATTCAATTTTAATAATCACATTTTTATTGGCTTTTGTTTTAGCCTACTTTAAGTTGGCATATTTTACAGATCAAACAATTATATCGGAATTTCAGTGGATTAACTTAGGCAATGTTCCTATTCTGAAAACTTTTACTATCGAGTTGGGAATAATGCTCGATAATATAACGGTCTTGATGATATTTGTGGTAACTCTGGTAAGTCTTGTTGTACATTTATTCTCTGTTGATTACATGAAAGGCGATAAGAGATATAACAGGTACTTTGCATATCTCGGTATATTTACTTTTTCAATGTTGGGCATAGTCCTTACCGACAACCTGTTGATGATATATATCTTTTGGGAGTTAGTCGGTATTTCATCTTATTTATTAATCGGTTTTTGGTATGAGAAAAAGACAGCATCCAATGCCGCTAAAAAAGCATTTTTAGTAAATAGAATCGGTGACATCGGAATGTTCTTGGGCATTCTTATATTATTCACAACTTATAACACCTTTTCTTTCGATAAAATTTTCTACCAGGTCTCAATCGGGAATTTACCGTTTGGTACGGAATTAGGATTAACAATTGCGGGTATTCTGCTTTTCTGCGGGGCAATAGGAAAATCAGCACAGTTTCCGTTACACGTTTGGTTACCCGATGCTATGGAAGGTCCAACGCCTGTTAGCGCTTTGATTCATGCTGCTACAATGGTTGCAGCCGGTGTTTATTTTATGATTAGAATCTTCCCCATTTTATCCGGGGATGCTCTTTTGGTAATAGCAACTATCGGAGCAATATCGGCATTTATTCCTGCTACAATTGCAGTCACACAAAACGATATTAAAAAAGTTTTGGCATATTCAACAATAAGCCAATTGGGTTATATGATAATGGCAATCGGGGTTGGTGCATATACTTTCGCATTTTTCCATTTAATAACACATGCTTTTTTTAAAGCTGCTTTATTCTTAGGCTCCGGTTCTGTAATTCATTCAATGCACCACGAACAGGATATGAGAAAAATGGGCGGCTTGAGAAAGAAAATGCCGTTAACTTACGTAACTTTTTTAATCGCATCTTTGGCTCTATCGGGAATTCCACTAACCTCCGGCTTCCTAAGTAAAGACGGAATTCTGGCAGGCACATTCGCCTTTGGTTCTTTAACAGGTAACTGGTGGTTTGCTGCGTCCGGATTCTTAGTGGCGTTTTTAACCGCTTTTTATATGTTCAGAGCAATTATACTTACCTTCCACGGTAAACCTAAGAATAAAGAAAAATATGAACACGCAAAAGAATCTTCATTTCTTATGGCAATGCCTTTAGTTGTGTTATCACTGTTATCTTTATTCTTTTGGTATTCATTAAATCCATTTAATCCTGAGGGAGGGAAATTACTTTCATCCTGGGTTAAGCCGCCGGAAATCTCCGTTCCCCAAAATGCAAGATATGATTTTATGAAAACGGAAACCGAAAAAGTTAACGAAGCAAACTTAACGGAAGAAATTACTTATTCACCTGCATATACCAATGCATTACGTACAGCGCATTATCCAACATTATTTACATCAGCAAGTTTAGCACTTTTGGGAATACTTTTTGCGTTTCTAATTTATCAATGGAAATTTATTGATCCTGATGAATTAGCGAATAAATTTAAACCCGCTTACAAGCTTTCATTTAACAAATGGTATTTTGATGAAATTTATTATGCCACATTTGTAGCGGGTACTTTAGCGTTAAGTAGAGCGATAGCCTTCTTCGATAATAAATTCGTCGATGGTATTGTTAACGGCTCTGCATTTGTCACAGTAAAACTTTCAGCATTTACCGGAAAATTTGACAGTATAGTTGTAGATGGATTTGTAAATATGACTGCGTATCTAAGCGGTTTAACCGGATTGTTCTTTAGAAGATTTCAAACCGGTAAGGTACAATCTTATTTAATGTTTGTAATTTTTTCAATAATAATACTCTTATATATATTCAAGTAAATAAAATTTTATCAAAATAGAATTATAGATTATGGAAAATTTCCCAATACTATCTTTATTAACATTCCTCCCAATTGTAGGAATGGTTTTAATACTTATTTTACCCAAAGACCAAGGCAAAGCTATTAAATGGCTTACTCTTGCTATTACAGGAATTCAGGTCATTCTATCCGTGGTTATTCTTTACTTTTTTAATTTTTCTCTTGGGGGTATAAACGATCCTTCTTCTTTCCAATTTGTTGAGAAATTCAGATGGATTAATATATCCGGGCTTTCCTGGATAGGCACGATAAAAATTGATTACTTTTTAGGTATTGACGGTATAAGCGTTGTTTTAATATTACTTACAACTATCGTTACATTTATAGCAACTTTAACATCCTGGAATATTACCAAATCCGTTAAAGGTTATTTTGCACTTTTCTTATTACTCGATACCGCAATGCTCGGCGTTTTTGTTGCCCTCGATTTTTTCCTCTTTTACGTGTTCTGGGAATTAATGCTGCTGCCTATGTACTTTTTGATTGGTGTTTGGGGTGGTCCAAGAAGAGAATATGCAGCAATAAAATTTTTCTTGTATACTTTGCTTGGTAGTATTTTCATTTTACTTGTAATGCTTGGTTTATACTTTAGCGCTACCGAAACACTTGTTGACGGTTCTAAAGTATTTACATTCAATTTACTAACATTTATGGATCCTTCTAATTATACGGCAACCGGTATTCTTTCACCGCTTAATCCAAACAATTTAAGATTTATAGCATACATAGCTTTGTTTATAGGCTTCGCAATAAAAATACCGGTATTTCCATTCCACACTTGGCTACCCGATGCACACGTAGAAGCACCAACGGCAATAAGTGTAATTCTTGCCGGTGTTCTTTTAAAGATGGGTGCTTATGGAATTCTTAGAATAAGTTTCCCGATATTTCCAGAAATAACACAACAAGTCGCTTGGTATATAGGCTTGTTTGGAATGATAAATATTATTTACGGTGCTTTAGCGGCAATGGCGCAAAGAGATTTCAAAAAAATGATTGCCTATTCTTCTGTTTCTCACATGGGTTATGTATTGTTGGGTATGGCTTCTCTTACAACTGCGGGACTAACAGGGTCTGTTCTGCAAATGTTTAATCACGGTACCATAACGGCAATGCTCTTTATTATTGTGGGTATAATTTATGATAGAACACACACAAGAGATATGAGTGCATTTGGCGGTCTCGCAAATCAAATGCCTGTTTACACCGGATTTGTAATGGTTGCATTTTTTGCAGCTATCGGTTTACCGGGGTTAAGCGGATTTATTTCAGAAGCTTTGGTTTTCATCGGCGCATTCGGTAATGAGCAGATTAGAGTTATTACCGCTTTCTCACTTCTCGGTATTTTATTGGGCGCAAGTTATATGTTGTGGGCTTTCCAAAAAGTATTTTTAGGAACATTAAAAGATAAATGGAAAGGATTAACAGATTTAACTTTTAGAGAATATTGTATGCTTGTTCCTTTAACTATTATAATTATTGTGATTGGGGTTTATCCGTCGGTTATTCTACAATTTATGACGACTTCCGTAAATGCGATGGTTAAGTTTATGGCAAATGCAAACGTGATATTTAGCTCTATTAGTCCATTTTAATAATTAAGAAATAACAAATACAGAGAATTTAATTTTGAATCAAATAGTAAATAGTCTTCAATATATAAAACCTGAAATCTCAGCTGCGATTGCCTTGGTAGTGCTCGTTATAGTTGATTTGGTAATGGGTAAAAATAAGAAGTATCTCGCCCCCGTTATGATATTAGGTTTATTAGTAACCGGTTATTTTATTATCGATCAGTTTAATATTAGCTCTTTTGCATTTGGTTCCGGCAATAACAAATATGGTTTGCTCGCTATAGATTCCTTCGGCTCTTTCTTTAAATTGTTAATCATCTTTTCTTCAATAATAATTGTTTTCTTTACTCTTGCTTCCGATGAAATCAAAAAGGCTAATGAAAGACTCGGTGAATATTATGCCCTGATTTGGGGAATGATTATCGGTATGTTTTTTATGATTAGTGCGGCTGATCTTATCGTTGTTTACATATCATTAGAGCTGGTTTCTCTATCCTCTTATGTATTGGCAGGAATTACAAAAGATACATTACGTAATAGTGAAGCCTCATTGAAGTATGTTATTTATGGCGGAGTATCTTCAGGCATTATGCTGTTCGGTATTTCCATACTCTATGGAATTACGGGTACAACAAATATTTATGAAATTAATGCTTTACTCCAATCGCAGCAAATACAAGGTCTCATCGTTACACTGTCTGTTATTTTAATATTTGCAGGCTTTGGATTTAAGATATCTGCGGCACCTTTCCATTTTTGGACTCCTGACGTGTACGAAGGTGCACCCATAACAATTACAACATATTTATCGGTTGCAAGTAAAGCAGCCGGGGTTGCTTTGCTTTTAAGATTTACAAAAATCACTTTCATTGATTCGGTTAATCCTGACGGTTCCTGGAATATAATTTCTTTAATTGATTGGAGATCATTCCTAATAATTATTTCTATACTGACAATGACACTCGGTAACTTTGCTGCGCTTTGGCAAAATAATATGAAAAGATTGTTAGCCTATTCAAGTGTAGCACACGTAGGATATATTTTGCTGGGTATTATCGCCCTATCAAATGAAGGTATGATGGCAGTGCTGATCTATTTTGTTATTTATACAATAATGAATTTAGGTGCATTTTTTGTTGTTATGCTTATTGCAAACAAAATTGGCAGCGAAGAACTTGATGATTATAAGGGATTGGGTAAAGCGGCGCCCGTTTTAACTGTTTCGCTCGCTATCTTTTTGGTTTCATTAATCGGCTTACCTCCAACCGCAGGATTTATAGCAAAATTATATTTATTCTTAGCTTTAATTAACGCTAAAATGATCATAATTGCTGTTATAGCGCTTCTTAACACAGTAGTTTCGGTTTACTATTATTTTAGAGTTTTAAAATATCTATTCATAAACAGTTCTGAAAAAGAAATCGAACCGTTTGGTTTGAATATACCAAATTTAATAATGCTTCTTGTTTTAGTAACCTCGACTTTAGTCCTTGGTATATATTTTACACCTCTTGTAAATTTTGCAAAAAATTCTATAACACTTCTTGGATTTTAATTTAAATATATTTTCGATTTATTTAATATTATTTATCTTTAAAGGTTATGTTTAAGAATATTGTACTAAGTTATTTTGAAAATATGAATTAGATTAACCCTACGTTTTAACGTAGGGTTTAAATAAAACGACTATCCTCAGTCTAAAGAGAGTGTTGTACAACTAATAAATTGTCATTTCGAAGGAGTCTTCGACTGAGAAATCTTTCACTTTTATTGCGAAAAGATTTCTCCCTTTGGTCGAAATGACACTATTAATGGTTCTGCAATAGGTCCTAAAGATGGGGTTATTCAAATGGATATTTTATAACCTTCTGAGGAATTAGGCATTCCACATTATTCTAGGACACAACCTCTTTAAGTAACATCTAATAATTTAATTGTTATGGACTCTACCTTTTTCTATTGGCTTGCCTTTGTATCTTATTCCATAATTGTAATCGGAATTGGGTTTTACATTTGGTTAAAAAAACGAAGAGAGAAAATCCAAGAAGAAACCGAATCTTTTTGGTCTGCAGGTAAAAGCCTCTCCGGCTGGTCAAGCGGTCTTTCCATCTCAGCAAGTATGATGTCCATTAGCTGGTCGGCTGTTTATGGAGTTCAACTTTTTTATTGGTACGGAATAGGAGCAGCCTGGCTTTTGATTATCCCCTGGCTGATGACCATGGGAGGATTCTTTTTATTCACTCCCCTTTTTAGAAAATTCCAAGCATTTTCACAACCCGAATTATTGGCAAAGAAATTCGGACCGAAAATAAGAAGCTTAATCTCCATTCCCGTAATATTTGTTTTTATAGTTTGGGGAGGAGCTGAAATATACGCAGCCGGAATTACGATTGCACCGTTTTTAAATATCTCGGCTCCGTTAACAATGTTTTTGCTATCTCTCGTTATTGCTATTTACACTTACACAGGTGGTTTCCAGGCTGTTGTTTCCACCGACAAGATACAATTTGCATTGGTTGCTTTGTTTATCACTATATTGGCTGTGGTTGGTTATTCTGCGGTTTCTTCATCAAATCATTCTTTAAACCTGATTGAGATTTCTTCATCTGCGCCCAAGTTAAAAAATAATTTTAGTGTCTTTCTATCACCGGGATTGGCTCTTATTATCTTTACTTTTATAGCATATTTACCCGGGTGGCTTATAGAAACAGATATATGGATAAGATTACAAGCGAGTAAAAATAACAGGGAAGCAAGAAAAGGAATTATTATTGCCTCTGCAAATTCATTTATTTTTGTCGGTATCTTTCCGATGGTAATCGGTCTAACAGCTTTAATTCTCTACCCCGCAGTTGGCGGTGAAATACCGGCAAAACTTCAGGACGGTGCTTTGATTTTCCAAAACCTAATGACAGACTATGCCCCTATGTGGTTAAATGTTTTGTTAGGTATCGGACTTATTGCAGCTGCTATGTCAACAGTTGATACTTGCGGCAATGTAGTTGCTCTTTCTCTTTCTTATGATATTTTAGAACCGGCGTTAAAGAAAAAGATTTCCCGTAAAAATATTAAGAATATGGCTAGTTGGATATCTGTTTTTTCAATATTTGTTGCTTTTGTATATGCTCTTTTTACAGATTCACTTTGGGATGTTTTTTATCTTTCATCCGGGATTTTAACAACTGCTGTTTTTATTCCCGTTATTTCTGTTTTTCTTCCCAACACAAAAAAAATTCAGGTGATTTTAAGTATTATTTTTGGTTTTATAGGAACTTTGATTTTTTACTTTTTAGAATCAAGAGGACTATTATCTGCAATTGAACCTGGGTTTATTGCATCAACACAACTCGGTTATATTTTATACGGATTTATTTTAAGTATTTTAGGATTTGTGATAGGCAAGTTTATACGATAAATTCTTAATTTACTAAAATGAAGCTGGTGGAATGTGTCTTAAATCATTGAATCTTACTCTAAAAGTTTATAATTTTGTTCATACATCTAGCCTATTTATTAAATAACTATTGACTAATATTAATAATGAATAAGACAAAAGAAGCTTTAAAAAGCTTTAAAAATAATTATACAGGATTGCTTGAGTTTTTAAAAGCAAGATATCCATTATTCCATAGTTCTAATTTCTTTTTTAGAGATTTCCAATTCGGTATACAGAAATATCTTGAGAAAAAAGAAATTTATATTTCTTCTTACGATGCTTCTATTATTGCAAAAGAATTGGGGCAATTTTTAGAAGAAGAAAAAATATTTCAAAAAATTAATGATAGAACTTGGAAGGTTAATGACCCTTCTTTTCAGACTCAAACGCCGGGCGATCCATTTTAATTTATAACACATAGATTATATATCTATGCAAAGGAAGTATGATGTCTGAAACAAAATTAGAAAGCGAAATACAAATAACTGATAAAGCCGCTAACGAAGCCAAAAAAATTATGGCTGAGAATGACGTACCTGATGGTTACGGACTGCGTGTCGGAGTAAAAGGAAGTGGAAATTCCGGTTTAACTTACTCCCTTGGATTTGATTCAGAAGCAAATGAAGGTGATTCTACTATTGAATTGAAAGGAATAAAATTATTTGTTGACGGAAAGAGTTTATTCTATCTTTCAGGTACAACATTGGATTTTACAGATGGTTTAAACGGAAAAGGATTTGTGTTTGATAATCCTAATGCTACTAAAGCTTGCTGAAGCAGCGAGTTTTTTTTGTATTTGACGCTAAAGAAATTTAATTTAATATATATTTAAAAGGAGAACAAAAATGACAAATTTTTCATTACCTGAATTAACATATTCTTACGATGCCTTAGAGCCTTACATCGATAAGTTGACTATGGAAATTCATCACACAAAACATCACAACGGTTATGTAACAAAACTAAATGCTGCTGTTGAAGGAACTGAATTAGAAGATAAAACGCTAGAAGAATTATTGGAAAATGTTTCTGCACAATCAATAGCTGTAAGAAATAATGGCGGTGGTCATTACAATCATTCTTTATTTTGGTCGATAATGAAAGGCGGTGGCAGCACTCCAAGCGGTGAAATTGCTGATGCATTAAATTCCACTTTCGGTTCTTTTGATTCATTTAAGGATACGTTCAGCAAAGCTGCTGCTACACGTTTCGGATCAGGCTGGGCTTGGTTAATTGTATCCGACGGAAGCCTCGCAATTACTTCTACACCAAATCAAGATAATCCTTTGATGGATGTTGTTGAAAAGAAAGGAACACCAATCCTTGGTCTGGATGTTTGGGAACACGCTTACTACTTAAAGTATCAAAACAGGAGACCTGAATACATTGAAAATTGGTTTAATGTTATAAATTGGGATGAAGTAGCAAATAGATACGCAGTTGCCAAATAGGTCTTGTTTTGTAGAGCGAAACTCCTGTTTCGCTTATTTAATCTTGTAGAGCGAAGAGCCTGCCTTGGCGTCAGACAGGGTTCGTCGCTCACTGCTTTTTGTTGTTTTTTGAGCGAGCAGCCTGTCTTACAGCCAAGGCAAGCCTGCTCGTTCTACTAACTACCTTCCAACCATAGCTAATTTATGCTGTACAGTACAACAACAGATAAAAGACTTGGGCAGGCAGTAACGGTTAAAATTATTTGCCATCGCGGGACCTGCAATATCGCTTTTCCATCCATCCTAAATTTATTGCAATTATAGACAGCAATATTTAGATTAAACAATAATAAGTATATTTTCTATAATAGGATTAAAAACATTTTTTCTAACCAACCATATTCAATAACAATATATAGGGATCAATAATATGAAGATATTTAAACTTTTTATGTTCTCTTTTCTTGTTTATTCCCTGATTGGCATAAATATTTATGCACAGCAAAAACCAAACAAGAAACAGAAAGAATCAAAGAACGGCCCTAAAACTTATAGTGATGTTATCACTAAAGATGCAATAACCAGTCAAGGGTTATTTACCGTGCACAAAGTAAAAAACAAATATTATTTTGAAATACCTTTAAAAGAATTCGACAAAGATTTCTTGCTCGTTACTACTCAAGCTGAAACTCAGGCAGGGGTAGGCTACCAGGGTGATGCGATAAATCATCAGGTAGTAAGATGGGAAAGAATGGGAAACAAAATTTTATTAAGAAGTAAAATGTTTGCTGCAACGGCTGCCGATTCTTTACCTGTGTCATATTCTGTAAAGCGGGCTAACCAGCCTCCGGTAATAATGGCTTTTAATCTTAAAGCTTTTAACAATGACAGTTCGGCAATTGTTATTGATGTTACAAGTTTATTCTCTACCGATGTTGCCGAACTTGGCATGAACAGATTTTCCCGGGAACGATATAAAGTCAAAAAGCTTGATACTAAAAGATCATTCATCAATTATATTAAAGCATTTCCGGATAACCTTGAAATTGAAGCAACGATGACTTATAACGCTTCCAAGGTGCCCGATTCACGTTCGCTTAGCACCATTACTTTAACAATTCATAATTCAATGGTGCGGTTACCTGAAAAACCAATGTTAGCACGTTTGAAAGATAAACGGGTAGGCTTTTTTACGGTCAGCCTTTATGATTATGGTTTTCCGGGACATCGTACCGAAAAGAGAACCTTTATTACAAAATGGAGACTGGATCCAAAAGACACTGCTGCATTTTTAAGAGGCGAACTTGTTGAACCTGTTAAACAGATCGTGTTTTATATCGGCAAAGGAGTACCGGATAAATGGCGCCCCTGGCTGCATAAAGCAGTTGAAGACTGGAATGTTGCTTTTGAAAAAGCAGGTTTTAAACACGCAATTGTTGCAAAAGATCCTCCTTCTGAAAAAGAATCTCCTTACTGGAGTTCAGATGATGCCAGGTATTCTGTAATCAGGTGGCTTCCTTCTAACGTAGAAAATGCCTACGGTCCTCATATAAGTGATCCGCGTACCGGGGAAATACTTGATGCGGATATCGGTATATATAATAACGTAATGAATCTTATTCGCAACTGGTACTTTGTCCAGGCAAGCCCCAATAATCCAACTGCCCAGAAACTTCCATTGCCGGATTCTTTGATCGGAAAAATGCTGGAATATGTAGTTACTCACGAAGTCGGTCATTCACTTGGTTTCCCACATAACATGAAAGCAAGTTCTCAGTACCCTGTTGATAGTTTAAGAAGTGCGACTTTTACAGCTAAATACGGCACCGAATCTTCAATTATGGATTATGGAAGATTTAATTATATAGCACAACCGGGCGACAATGCCAGCCTAATTCCGATAGTCGGACCTTATGATAAATTTGCAGTGGAATGGGGATACACTCCTATAATTGGTGCTAAAACTCCTGAAGAAGAAAAATCCGCTCTGAATAAAATTGTTGCGAGACAGGAAACAGAACCTTATTTAAGATTCGGATCTGCTGACGGGATTGATCCGACTTCTCAGACTGAAGACCTTGGAAATGATGCTATTGCAGCCACTAAATATGGAATGAAAAATCTGAAACGTGTAATGGGTTACCTGTTAAAAGCAACTACTCAACCTGGGCAAGACTACAGTAACCTGAAAGAAATATATAACCAGGTATATTCGCAGAGAAACAGGGAACTGGGACACGTTGCTAATTATATTGGCGGAGTAATTACTACGCAAAGATATGCCGGTGATAAAGGGAAAATATATAAACCTCTATCAAAAAGAAAACAGAAAAAAGCTATGGCATACTTACAGAAAGAAGCATTCCGCGCTCCAAAAGATTTGATTAGACCTGAAATACTCTCCTTAATTGAACCTGATGGAAACACAGGCAGAGTTCTGCAGGGTCAGGTACGAATATTAAATATTTTACTTAATAACGACAGGCTCAGCAGGTTAATAAATACTGCGTCAATTCATCCACGTGAATATACTCTTGAACAAATGTTAACTGATCTCCAGAATGGTATATGGAGTGAATTAAAAGCTTCAAGAATTTCAATTAATATTTACAGGCGAAATTTACAGCGTGCTTACCTGGATCTTATAAATAGTAAATTGAACCCCAAGCCGAAGAGTACACGGTCGTCTTCACGATTCTCTAGAAGAAGACCTCAGGCACCTCTACCTAGCGAAGCTGTATCTTTAATGAGAGCTAAATTAATAAATCTGAATTCTATGCTCAAGAAATCATTATTAAAAAGGGCTAACGCTGAAACAAAGGCTCAGATACTATTTGGAATAGATAAAATTCAACAAATTTTATATCCGGTCAAAAAAAGCTGATGTATTCACAATATGAATTGTACTAAAAAAAGTGGATAGATTTAACCCTCGTTAATTTTTAACGAGGGTTTTGTTTTAAAACTTAAATGTGATCTTTTTCAGATAAAGATTAATTCCCCGTCCCCTAATTTATTCCGATAAAAAATCAAACAGCAACCTTACCCCAAATCCTGTCATATATTTTTTGGTATAGTTGTTAAAATCATTTGGCATTGCAGGACCTGCAATATCCAAATGAACCCAAGGTATATTTTTATCGACAAACATTTCTAAAAATTTAGCAGCGGTAATAGCACCTCCCCATCTGCCTCCAATATTTTTTACATCGGCAACATTACTTTTTATTAAATAATTATAATCATCCCACAAAGGCATTTGCCACACTCTATCGTAAGTTTTTAATCCCGATGAATATAATTTATCCTTTAATTTATCGTCTTTTGTAAACATACCTGCAGCCAATTCCCCAAGTGCAACAACACAGGCACCTGTTAAAGTAGCCAAGTCAATTATCATTTGCGGCTTTTGTTTTGAAGCATAATGAAGTGCATCTGCAAGTACCATTCTTCCCTCTGCATCTGTATTATCAACTTCAATACTTTTACCGGATGAAGTAATAACAATATCTCCTGGTCTCATAGAAGTACCGGAAGGCATGTTTTCTGCTGATGCAATAATTCCAATTAAGTTAACAGGTAGTTTAGCTTTTTCAGCGGCAAGCAATAATCCGACAACTACAGCTGCACCCGACATATCTGCTTTCATTTCCCCCATACCGTTTGAGGGTTTTATTGATATGCCGCCGCTGTCAAAAGTAATACCTTTACCGACAATTGCTATCGGCTTGGATTTATTTGCCTTCCCCTTCAAACCATTGTATCTCATTACAATAAATCTTGGGGGATTGCTACTGCCCATCCCGACTGCAAGAAGTCCTCCCATTTTCCTTTGCTTAATTTCTCTTTCATTCATCACCGTTACTTTTACGGAAGTTCCCCTAAATTTTGATGAAATCCTTTTTGCAAATTCAGAAGGGGTTAAAGTAATACCGGGTTCGTTCTGTAAATCTTTTGTGAAATTTACTCCTTCGGTAACAAACTTAGCATTATTCAATGCTTTCCGAAGTAATAGTAAATTATCGGAATTGAAAATGATATTTAATTTGCCATGTGCTTTTTTATCCGAAAGATATTTATCAAAATTATAGTTGCCTAAAACAAACCCTTCCGCAAATGTTTGATAAAAATATGATTCATCATTAAAATATTTTTTAAAAGTACTGTGTTTTGGTATTGAGACGTGAACTTCTTTTATCTTTTCATTTTTAATTTTGCTTATTAAACCGGCACAATAATTCCTAAAATAATCCGCATTAAATTTTTCATCTAATTTAACTTTGTGAAACAAAAATTCATCAGGCTGTCCATTTTGTTTTGCTACTCTAATTTCACTTACATCTTCCGAAAGTAAATTTTCTTTTTGGAGTTTTGAAAGTTTAATATTATAAGTTTTATCTAATTTATTAAGTTTATTTTTTAAACTTTTGTCATTTATCAAAAAAATGATGTTTAGTGAAAGAGTACTGTATTTTACTTTTTCACTGTCAAAAGCTTTGAAATTTATTTCTAACATTTTTTCTCCGAATTTATAAATAGGTTTCTGTTCGTTTTAAAATTTCTTCAATTTGTTCGTCTAATTTTTGATTAAACCTTCTTGTACCCGCAGCGTTTTTATGCCCGCCGCCGCCATATTCTTCTGCAAGTTTGTTAACCGGAATATCCCCTTTTGATCTAAAGCTGACTTTAAATCCATTTTTTAATTCTATAAATAACAAACCTATTTTTACACCTTTTATGGAAAGTGAAAAGTTTACAAACCCGTCGGTATCTGATTCATCAACATTACATTCATAAAAATCTTTTTGATAGAGTCTCATAAAACAAATTGCCTTTTGCTTTCCGTATACTTCAATAGATTTTAATGCTAATCCGAGAAGTTTCACTTTCCCGAATCTGCTTTGATCAAAAATACTATCATAAATACTTGTCGGAGAAACTCCTTTTTCCAATAAGTCTGCTGCAATGGAATGTATATCAGCGGTAGTTCTTTCAAATTTAAAAGAACCCGTATCAGTCATTATAGCCGCATAAAGATTATCGGCTATCCCTTTGTTAATTTCTACAATATTTGTTTCTTTTATAAATTGATAGATAATATGCCCGGTCGCACAAAATTGTTTATCTACAAATTGAAAATCGACAAAATCTTCCGGACCTTCGTGGTGATCAATACAAATTTTAATTTTTTTAGAATTTAAAAATTCCTTTTCCATACTAACCATTCTGTTGGAACGGTTAAAATCAAGAGCTACTAAAACATCAACACTGCTGAACAACTTATCGTGTTTTGAATTATCATATTTCTGAATTATTTTATCTTCATCAAGAAAAGTAAGATTATACGGAAGTTTGCTGTGATTTAAGATATACACTTCTTTCCCCATTTCTTTCAGCATTAAGTAAAATGCTACTTCAGAACCAATAGCATCGGCATCCGGATTTACATGCGTAGTTAGAAGGAATGAATTATTATCCTCAATTATTTCTTTTAATTTTTTAAAATCAATCATATACATTAATATAAAAATAAAAGGACTTGATTTTTTCAAGTCCTAAATTATACAGCAAGAATAAAAGTCAATTATTTTTACTTAATTAACTTCCCAGGTATTACCACTAAAAAGAAGATCTTTCAAGTTTCCTTCACCTTCTTTTGCTATCACATCTTTTAATTGTTGATGCAAATCGTGTTCATAAGTAGGTTTATCAATATGTCTGAATATACCAATCGGAGTAGGAAGACCCTCAAATTCAGGGAATTGAGAAAGTATGTGTGCTCTGGATGCGTGTATATCGTGTTCGTTATGTACCCAAAGATCATCAAGAGAATATTTACTGTCCGTTAAATCCACAACTCTTGGAGTAAATCCGTCTAAGATAACACCTTTATCGTTTTCTTTTCCAAAGACCATTGGTTTATTATTTTCTAATACAAGTACATTATCAGCTTTTGTGTTTTTATCTGTTAACGGTGAAAATGCTCCATCGTTAAAGATATTACAATTCTGATAAACTTCAATAAAAGCAGTACCTGCATGACTACCAGCTCGGCTAATCATTTCTTTTAAATGTTTAGGATCCCTATCTATTGAACGTGCTACAAAAGTAGCATCAGACCCAATCGCTAATGCAGTCGGATTAAAAGGATAATCAATACTACCGTAAGGACTACTTTTAGTGATTTTACCTTTTTCAGAAGTCGGTGAATATTGTCCTTTTGTTAATCCATAAATTCTGTTGTTAAAAAGAATAATCTTTATACCGATATTTCTTCTGCAAGCATGAATAAAGTGATTACCGCCAATACTTAAAGCATCACCGTCACCTGTTGCAACCCAAACCGAAAGCTCAGGGTTCTGGATTTTTACACCCGTAGCTATTGCTGCTGCTCTTCCGTGAATGCCATGCATACCGTATGTATCCATATAATATGGAAATCTTGATGAACATCCGATGCCGGATATCCATACATAGTTTTCTTTTTTTACTCCAATCTCAGGTGATACTCTCTGAATTTGAGCAAGTATAGAATAATCACCGCAACCGGGGCACCATCTAACATCCTGTGATGAAGAAAAATCTTTTGGTTTTAAAGCTATTTCGTCTGTCGTTATATTTTCAGCCATTGTTCATACCTCCTAATACTGCTTCAATTTTATCTTCTAATTCAGAAGACTTAAATGGTTGTCCTTGAATTTTTGTATATGAATCTACATCAATCAAATAGCGGCTCTTTATCAAAAATGATAATTGTCCCAAATTAAGTTCAGGGCATAGGATATATTTATATTTTTTGAGCACTTCTTCAGTATTTTTCGGAAATGGATTCAAATACCTGAAGTGAGCGTGTGCTACTTTTTTACCTTTTTCTATTAGACTGTAAATTGCATCGGTAATGGCACCATAAGTACCACCCCATCCAACCACAAGAATATCGGCATCCGGATCACCTTCAACTTTTAAACCCGGAATATCGTTCTCCACATTTTTAACTTTTTCCGCCCTAAGTCTTACCATATATTCGTGATTTTCAGGGTCATAATTTACATCTCCGGTAATATTTTCTTTTTCCAATCCGCCAAGCCTATGTTCTAAACCGGGTGTACCTGGAATTGCCCAGGGTCTAGATAGATTTTCATTTCTTGAGTATGGCTGATAGTTTTCAGGGTCGGTTCTAAACTCAACTTTCATATCGGGTATTTGATCAGGGGCTGGAATTCTCCAGGGTTCGGAACCGTTTGCAATATAGCCGTCAGTCATATATAAAACAGGTACCATATACTTAGTTGCTATTCTTGCTGCTTCTAACGAAACATCAAAACAATCTGCAGGTGTATTTGCAGAAATAATAACAACAGGTGATTCCCCGCTTCTTCCGTACATTGCTTGTAATAAATCCGACTGTTCTGTTTTAGTGGGAAGTCCTGTGCTTGGTCCTCCTCTTTGAACATTCACTATAATCATTGGTAATTCAGTCATAACCCCCAAACCAATTGCTTCTGATTTAAGAGCTAAACCAGGTCCGCTTGTTGTGGTAACAGCTAAGGCACCTGCAAAAGCAGCACCGATTGTTGCTGTAACAGCTGCAATTTCATCTTCGGCTTGAAAGGTTTTAACTCCATATTTTTTATGCCGACTAAGTTCGTGAAGAATAGTTGATGCCGGGGTTATAGGGTATGAACCTAAAAATAAAGGTAAACCGGTTTTTATTGATGCTGCAACTAATCCAAGTGCAAGTACCTCATTACCTTCTATACTTCTGTATGTTCCTTTAGGTAGTTTTGCCGGTTTTACTTTATATCTTGTTGAAAATAAAGTTGTGTTATCACCAAAATAATATCCTGCTTCAAGAGCTGCTTTATTGGCATCAACAATTTGTTGGTTCTTCTTAAATTTAGTTTCAATCCAATTTATTGTCGGTTCAATTGGTCTACTGTAAAGCCAGTACATTAATCCTAAAGCAAAAAAGTTTTTAGATCTTGCAACTTCTTTAGGTTTAAGACCACTATCTTTTAAAGCCTCTGCTGTTAATTTAGATAACGGAACTTCAACAACATGAAACCCTCTTAAGGTTTCGTCTTCTAAAGGATTACTTTCATAGTGTGCAAGTTTAAAATTCTTTTCATCAAAAGAATTAACATTTACAATAATTGTAGCACCTGGTTTTAAACTTTTCAAATTTACTTTTAATGATGCAGGGTTCATTGCGATTAATATATCCGGTGAATCACCCGGGGTATGAATATCACTGTCACTAAAATGCAATTGAAAACCACTTACCCCGTATGTTGTACCGATGGGAGCTCGTATCTCTGCCGGATAATCCGGTAAAGTGCTGACATCATTACCTGCCAATGCAGATGTATTACTGAACTGAGTACCTGTAAGCTGCATTCCGTCACCGGAATCCCCTGCAAACCTCACAGTGACTTCACTTAGTTCTTGTATTCCTTTTTTCATTATTCTTAACTCATTATTAATTATATGTTATATCGTTTATTATATTTTTTCATTAGTATGAAAAATCAAAATTAAGCTCTTACTATTCAAAGATAAATTTGGGAATGATTGGAGTGTTCTCAATGAAGTATAAATTTTATTATCGAGCAAATCGGAAATATGTAACAATATTTTATCTAAATATTTAATTATTTAAAATCTATTTTAGAAAATTAAATAAGTACTCGATGATTGTCAACAGCAATATATAGCCACATTTACATTGCTTCCTTTTGTTTTCTACAAAGTTAACTAAACCTTATTTTTACCACCCAATAATCCTCTGACCTTCTATTTTATTTCATTTAAATATTTTAACAATTCATCAGGAGGTATAAAACCTGTTATTCTTTTAACTTCTTTTCCTTCTGAATTAAGAAACAATAATGTGGGAACACCAATTATTTTATATTTAATCCTGATTTTTTCCACCTCTGGTGAAAGAGTGCTTGTCATATCAGCTTTGTAATTATCAAACCTTTTTGAAATCTTCACAACCCTTGGATCAGGAAAAGTAGAACTATCAAGTTCTTTACAAGGAATACACCAATCTGCATAAAAATCTATAAATACAGGTCTCCCATTATTTTTACTTGTAATCAAGCTTTCACTGGAATAATCTTTCCAATCAATAGTGACTTCCTTTGAAGGAATTATTTGATAAACACCGATTCCAAAGATTATTATTGAAAACACAATTTTAAATATTCTGAATCCTTTAATGCCATTTGCAAGTTTATCAAAGAATAAAATATAAACTGCGGATATAATTAAAAATATAGGAAGTACATACCCTGAAATAGACCTTGGTAGAAGAGGTAAAAGAAAATAAAGTGCCATACCAAGTATTATTAAACCGAAAATATGTTTTACGGCTTCCATCCATTCCCCTGCTTTCGGTAATCGTTTAATTTTTCCTGAGAACATTGCTAAGAATAAGTACGGCAATCCCAAACCAAGAGAAAGAACGAAGAACATTGTAAATCCAAATAATGGATCACCTTTTGCTGCTACTACTGTGACTAAACCTATTACAAAGGGACCAATACAAGGTGCAGCCACAATTCCCAATGTTAGACCCATAAAAAAAGCTCCGTACATTCCGCCCTTTGCTCCGCCTGCTTTTGCAACCAAACTATCAGGTAATTTAAATTCATAAACTCCGAACATTCCCAATGCCATAACAATAAAAACAAGAACAATGAACAAAATTACATAAGTATTTTGGAGTAGCGATCCGAAAAGAGAACCGGTTAATGAAGTTACTACTCCAATAATCGAATACGTTACAGACATGCCCAAGACAAACAATAATCCCATAAAAAATAACTTTTTAGTTTTACCCTCACTTTGTCCCCCGAAATAACCGATTGTGATTGGGATTAATGGATAAACGCAGGGCGTTAAATTAAGAGCAAGTCCGCCTAAGAATACAAATAATAATCCTAACAAAAACCCCTTACTTGCAAACATACCGGAAACAGAGCCTTCATCATTGTCATTACTAATTGTTTTATCAATAGTTAAAATTTGAGAATTAAATATCGATTGATTTATTTTATTTGAAGGAACGGTATTATTTACTACTTCAATTTCCAAAGTATCAACAATATTACCCGGTGCAAGACAAGTGTTGTCATTACAAGCCTGATAATCAAGACTAACAATTAGATTGTATTTCCCTGGTTTTACATTATCTTTTAATTTAATCTTAGCACCAATAAAATCTTCTCCTTGCCAAACCGATAATGGAGTTTTAGAGAATGAAAGTTTAATATCTTCAGGTTCCGGGTATAATATTTTTTCAACTTTTTCAATAATTCCGTCTTTGGATAAGATGCTAAGTTTGGCAGGAATTAAATAATCTTCATTGGGTGTATTGGAATTTATGTGCCATCCCTTATCCACATTTATTTTTACGGCTAATAAAAATTCACTGTTTTGATAAATCTTATCAAAAGAATTAAAAGTTTTTATTTGTATTACATTTTTAGTGAATGGCTGACCAAAAACATTGAATGCCGTAATTATTAATATTGACAGAATTATCAAGAATTGTTTTTTCATATAATTTTAATCTATGAGTCGAATCTAAAAAGGTTAATTATGAGAAAATTGGATCAAAATTTTGAACAAAAACAAAACATAATTTTGTTAAACATACCTTTTTAGAGCAGACTCATCTATTGAAAGTGAATAGAAGAATTTACTTAGTTTTTTCTCCAACCTTGAACGATTGGATATCTTCTTCCGTAACCAAAGGCTTTAGTAGAAACTCTTAATGCAGGCGCAGCCTGCCTTCTTTTATATTCATTTTTATCAACAAGGTCTAATATGCGGCAAACGTCTTTATCGTTACCGAGTATAGATTTTATCTCCTCACATTCTTTGTTCTCTTCAAGATACATTTTTAACACTTTATCTAAAAAATCGTAAGGAGGTAGTGTATCTTGGTCCTTCTGATTTTCCTTTAATTCCGCTGAAGGCTCTTTGTTTATTATTTCATTTGGTATTATTTCTTCTTCTTTGTTAATGTATTTTGATAAAGAGTAAACGTCGGATTTGTATATATCTCCAATTACCGCCAAACCGCCGGACATATCTCCGTACAAAGTACAATAGCCCATAGCCAATTCCGATTTATTGCCTGTTGCCAAAACCAAATAATTAAATTTGTTTGATACAGCCATTAAATATAACCCTCTTATTCGAGCTTGTAGATTTTCTTCAGCTATATTTTCAGGTGCATCTTTAAATATTGGTTTTAAATTGTCTATGGCGTTTTCAAATAACGATTGAATGGGTATTACATTTGCTTTAATACCTAATTTATTAACTAATTTTTCAGAATCAGTTATGCTTCCTTCACTTGAATAAACGGAAGGCATCATTATTACATTTACATTTTCTTTGCCTAAGGCTTGTACTGCAAAATAAGTAACTATCGCCGAATCAATTCCGCCGCTAAGTCCGATTAATACTTTTTTGAAACCTAATTTTTTACAGTATTCTCTTAATCCGTAAGTAACGGCATCAATAATTTCTTCTTCAAAACATCTTTCAACTGCTTCTATTTTAGGATAATTTTCATTTGTATCAAAAACAAAATAATCTTCTTCGAAAAATTTACCCATCTTTACTAATTCACCCTTTGAGCTGAAGCACATACTTGCACCGTCAAAAATAAGTTCTGTCTGCCCGCCGACATAACAAACATATATTAAAGGGATATGATTCCCCTTAGTTAAAACAGAAAGCATTTTCATCCTGTCTTCCCTTTTTCTGTAAGCATACGGGCTGGCGGATATGTTGAGCAATATTGTTGCACCCTTTTCAATTAGTTTGTTCACCGGGTCATCACTGTATCTTCTTATGCACCAGTAATCGGCATCGTTCCAAATATCCTCGCATATTGATATGCCTAACTTCTCACCTTTAAATTCAAAAACATCAACACTTTTGGCCGGATCAAAATAACGCATCTCATCAAATACATCATAATTAGGGATTAAAGTTTTGTTTTGCACAAATTGGATTTTTCCCTTAAAGCATAACAAGGCGGAATTATGAATATCGGTACCTATGTTGTCATCATCTTCTGTAATCGATCCGAACAACAAACCTGTTTCTTGAGTTTGTTCTGCAATTTCATCTGCTGCTTTAAAAACTGCGTTTCTGAATTCTTTTTTTTCTATCAAGTCCAGGGGCGGATAACCTAACAAGGCTAATTCAGGAAAAACAACAAGGTCTGCATTATCTTTTATACCCTTTCTGTAGCCCTCAAGTATTTTAGATTTATTACCTTTTATATCACCAATAATCGTATCAATTTGACAAACGGATATTTTCATTTTGTGTATATTGTTCTGTTAAAATTATTTATTACAAATTTTAAAAATGTATATTAATTAAATATATACAAATTTTACAATTAATCATTTTCCCATTGTTAATCTCTTATGTAAATATTTATACTTTTTATAGAATTAGGGAAAAATAAGTATAACAGTCTATCAATTATGAGAATTGGTACAACAAAACAAGCTGATTTCCAACAAAATTGATGGTATGTTTTTTGTGTTTTTTTGAAAGATGAACTATTTTTTTAATCATTATTAAAAGAGACAACAAAGTGGTGCTCAATATGTGATGTCTTCTTTTAAAACAAAAGGAAATAAGTTACTATGATTGAGATTAGAGGTCATGCAAGAGGTGGTCAAGGTATGGTCACCGCATTTGAAATTCTTGCAAAAATATTCAGTAAGATTGGTGATTTTCAAGTACAATCATTTCCTGCCTTTGGTGTTGAAAGAACCGGCGCTCCAATTCAAGCATTTCTAAGAGTATCAAAATGTCCAATATTAAACAGAAGCAACATTTACAATCCTCATCTTGTAGTTGTTTTCGATGAAACTTTAATTGAACAAGTACCGGTTTTAAACGGATTAAAAAAAGACGGTGCTATTCTCTTAAACACAAATTCTAAAATTGAAAATTTTAAAATAGATACCAATAATGCTTACACTGTACCGGCAACAAAAATTTCTTTGGAAAAAGGTTTGGGTACAAAAGCTCTTCCCATAGTTAATGCCGCTATGATTGGGGCAATAATTAAAATTCTAAAAGTGGATATTGATATTGCAACACAGATAATATCAGAGAATGTACCTTCAAAACCGAAACAAAACGCCGAATCAGCTAAAATAGCTGCTGAAAAGATAAAACGTTCGCCAAAAAACACAGACAATTTAATTCAATTTTTAGATAGTGATGAGGTCATCGAAGAAGAGATATTAGAAGTTGAAAATGAAAAAGAGCAGCTTCCAATTATGGATTTTCCTTCATGGAATAATCCAATGTCGATTAATAAAACGGGAAATTGGAGAGTCCTTACTCCAAAATATGAGGAAAGACCTGCTCCCTGTACAACCAACTGTCCTGCCGGAACTGATGTTAGATTGTTTGTTAAACAAACATCAGAAGGAAATTTTTATGAAGCATTTGATACTATTTATAAATTTAATCCTTTCGCCTCAACTTGCGGAAGGGTATGTCCTCATTTCTGTCAGCAGAATTGTAACAGAATAGAATTGGATAGCGGTCTGAATATCGGGGCGATTGAAAGATTCTTAGGCGACCAAGGCATTGTAAGAAAATTTTATGCAGAACCTATAAAATATACTAAAAATATTGCCGTAATCGGTGCAGGTCCCGCAGGCTTAACAGCTGCGTTAAGATTAAGGCAAAGAGGTTATGAAGTCACGGTTTTTGAAGCACTCCCCTATGCAGGCGGAATGATGAGAACCGGTATTCCTGAATTCAGGCTGCCACAAGAAATACTTGATAAAGAAATACAAGCTATCGAGCAGCAAGGAGTTATAATAAAATTAAATTCAAAAGTTACGGTTAATGATTTAGAAAAAGATTATGATATAATAATTTCAGCAGTTGGTTCACATAAAAGCAGTAAAATGAAAATACCCGGCGAAGAACTTTCAACCGACGGTATTAAATTCTTACGCGAGTTTAAGTTAGAAACGAATAATTATAGCGTAGTGGAAGGTGATGAAGTTGCAATAATCGGCGGCGGAAATACAGCAATAGATGTTGCAAGAACAACTTTAAGATTAGGCGCCAAACCGACTATTTACTACAGAAGATCAAAAAATGAAATGCCTGCAATTCCTCACGAAGTAGAAGAAGCAATCGATGAAGGAGTTCAAATTAAGTTTTTAACAACACCGGTAAGTTACAACAAAAACGGTAATGGAAAAATTGATATTACTTTTATTGATATGAAACTCGGTGAACCCGATGAATCAGGAAGAAAGCGACCGGTAAAAATTGAAGGTTCCGAAAAAGTTATGTCCGTAGATAAAGTTTTTTCTGCAATCGGACAATCGTTTGATGAATATGTTTTTTCAGGCAATAATATTGCACCGAAACAAGGAAGGATTGAATTCAACTCAGACAAGCCTGTATTTTGCTGCGGTGATATGGCTTGGGGTGGAACTGTTACTGAAGCTATCGGAAGCGGTAATCATGTTGCTGACGAAGTTTATTCATACTTACGGAATATAGAATATCAGGAAGAACAAAATCCTACCAACGTTGTATTACCGGATGATATAAATTATAATTATTACTTACCGACACCAAGACATGATAATCCTGTTGTTGAGTTAAAATCTTTCACCGGAAATTTTGACGAAGTAGTGAAAGGATTAACAAAAGAAGAAGTAATTGAAGAATCTCAAAGATGCCTGCATTGCGGTGATTGTTACAGTTGCGGTAATTGCTATAATTATTGCCCTGATGCTGCTGTTCATATTGATGAACAAAACAGGCTAAGGATTGATTATGATTATTGTAAAGGCTGCGGTATTTGCTTTAACGAATGCCCATGCTCTGCAATAAGTTTAAAAATGGACGAGGTAGAAAATGAGTGAAAAGGTAACTGAAAGCACAAGCGAAAAAGTTTTGGAAAAATATCCGAGACATTATCAAAAAGTTTTAAAGGGCAATTATGCAGCATCGGAAGGAGCTGCACTTTGTCATGCAACGGTTATACCCGCTTATCCAATAACTCCACAAACTTCAATAATTGAAGAACTTTCCGCTCGTGTTGCTGCAAATAAATTAGACGCAACCTTCATTAATATGGACAGCGAACATTCTGTTTTTGCAGCCGCTATGGGTGCAGCTTTAGCAGGTGAAAGAGTATTTACCGCAACCAGCGGTCAGGGTTTATTTTATGCACACGAATTATTACACGCTATAGCGCACTTTAGACTTCCAATAGTAATCTGTAACGTAGGCAGACCTTCTATTCCTTGGAATATTTGGTCGGATCAATCCGATTCAATCTCCCAGAGAGATACCGGTTGGATTCAATTATATGGTGAAAGCTCACAGGAAGTATTAGATGGAATTATTCAATCATATAAAATTTCAGAAGAACTTAATTTGCCCGTAATGATGGTACTTGATGCATTTTATCAAAGTCATACAAGTGAAAATATTTGGGTGCCGGATGCAGACTTGGTAGATGAATACCTTCTGCCTAAAAAATTAAACGGCAGTGAAATTGATGTTAAGAATCCAAAATCATTCGGCGGACTTGTATCACCTGATAATTACGGTAATTTTAATCACGGATACTGGAAAGATGTTATAAAAGTAGAGGACTTAACCAACAAAATCGGGAAGGAATTCAAGGAGCATTTCGGTAGAGATTACGGTGCAATTGAAGCCGTAAATATTAACAAGGGTACAAAACAAATATTAGTAACTTTATCTACTATCACAACAACAGCAAGAGGTGTTATAAAATCTCACCCGGAAGTAGGTTTGTTAAAAATCAGGTTATTTAAACCTTTCCCAAGAAAATCAATTGTAGAACTTTTTTCAAAAGTAAAGGTTAATAAAGACAAATGTAAAATAATAACTATCGACAGGAATTTTCTTGGTGACAGCGAAGGAGCTTTGATGCAGGAAATGAAAAGAGCACTTTACGGTGAGAGATATAAATTGCAAGGAATTTATGCAGGGTTGGGGGGCAGAGATGTGCCGCCTACTACAATTGAAAATATTATTGAAACGTGCAAAACAAATAACGATGAAATTATATGGATTGATTCATAATTAAGATTTTAGAATTGTAGAATTTATAAATATTGCAAAGAGGAATTTGATGGGACAGATTAACAATAATTTTTTAATAGCAGAAGAAAAAGTTTTTTCCGGCGCATTAAGCTGTAGAGGTTGCGGTTGGTCACTTTTAGTAAGACACTTGGCAAGCATACTCGGTGAAAATACAGTTTATGTTGTCCCCGCTTCATGTTTTTCTATTATCGCGGGACCATATCCGTTAAATGAATTAAAAGGAAATGTTGTACACACCGTATTTGCGGCAGCCCCGGCAACTGCAACAGGAATAAGAGCAGCTTTAGACAGGCAGGGAAAAACAGATACCAATGTTGTTGTTCTTGCCGGTGACGGCGGAACATTTGATATTGGATTTCAATCTCTCTCCGGTGCTGCTACAAGAGGAGAAGAAATGCTATACATTTGCAACAACAACGGCGCTTATATGAATACCGGCATTCAATCCAGCACGGCAACTCCTTATGGTGCAGTTACTACTACAAATCCGAGCGCTAACTTTAGAAAAATTTGGCCGAAGGACCTAATCGGAATAATTGCTGCTCATAACATTCCTTATGTTGCAACAGCATCTTTAGCCTTCTTAAAGGATTACAGAGAAAAAATTGAAAAGGCAATTTCTTTAAAAGGTTTTAAGTTATTGATGATTGACGGTCCCTGTCCTCCCGGTCATCGAACAGAACCTTCCCAATCGATCGAAGTGACACGCTTAGCAGTTGAAAGCAACCTGTTTCCTCTTTATGAAGTTGAATACGGAAAGTATAAAATAAATCATTTCCCTAAAAACAAAGTGCAAGTTGAAGAATGTTTAAAACTGCAGGGCAGATTCAAACATCTTTTTGAAGAAGATAAAAAAAGTACAATTGAAGAAATTCAAAATATGACAGATTTCAATTGGAAAAAATTAAAACTTCTTGAAAAGATGAATGCCGATTTGGCGAATTGATTTAATGCTAAACAAACATACTTTGGGCTAAAGCCCAGCTATGTTTTCAAGTGAATAAACCGTCACATAAAGAGGCTGTGTGAGAATTTATAAAAGCATTTTGGTCTTAGCCAAAGCGAATCACTTTGTAAAACTCCATAAAAATAAGTATTAACTTTTATCTATACTTTTCTAATTATTTATTTATTAATATTATTTGTTCTTATTGAATTATTAGCTTCTAATCTTCCCCATTAATCTTGTCATTTATCCAAATGTGTATATAATTTACCATTTATAATAAAACAATAGCTTCATAATATTATCTTTTTATTTTGCTAATTGAAATAATAATATTCTCTTGCGGAGGAGTTAATAATGCAGAAAAAATGGTATCGTTCAAGAAATGACAGGATGATAGGCGGCGTTGCCGGCGGAATTGCAGAATATTTTGATATTGACGCAGTAATTGTAAGAATAGTTTTTGTCTTTGCACTATTCTTCGGAGCAGGTATTCTTGCATACATTCTACTGTGGATTATTATTCCTGAAGAACCATTTACTGTTGAGAATGATTTTAATTCGACTTCAACTTCTACTTCAGACCATAAGACTACTTCTGAAAATGCCGAAGTAAACAAAGATCAAGCGACAAACAACAGAACAAGAACTGCTTATATTTTCGGTGGTATCCTTGTAGTTTTGGGTGTGATATTATTATTCGATAATTTTATTTCTTTTGATGCTTTTTGGCCTTTGGTATTTATTGCACTTGGTATTGCTTTATTATTTAAATCCAAGAATAACTAATATTACGCGGAATTAAAATGAAAACTAAATCAATATTTTGGGGCGCATTTTTTATAACATTGGGACTGCTTATCCTATTGAGTAATTTCGGTTCTTTAAATTATGAGTTTTATAATTTGTGGAAATTTTGGCCCGCATTTATTGTTATGTTGGGATTAGCGTTACTTGTAAAAGGTTCTGTCTTCAAAAGTTTCTTCAGCGGGTTGGCTGCTATTATTTTAGCACTTACCATTTTTGCCGGATTCAGTTCAGCTAAATATTTTTTTGCAAATGAATATGACTGGAGCAGCAATGGCAATAACATAGTTATAAATACAAAGTATAAATATTCTACCTTTTCTGAAGATTATAATCCGTCCTATAAAAAAGCCAAAATATATTTTAATTCCGGTGCGGGTGCATTTAAGATAAAACAAACTACCAAAAAATTATTTTTTGTTACATCCGAGGGTACAAAATACAGTTATGATTTTAAAACCGAAGACAATACTTTTGCAATTATAAATTTTTGGGGGAAATCAAATAACATTAGTTGGTTCAAGAAAAATTATAAAAATAGAACTGCTATTGAGCTGAATACTAATCCATCGTGGATATTGGATTTTAATTTGGGTGCTTCCGCAATGGATTTTGATTTAACTCCTTATGACATTAGAGAATTAAATATTGATATGGGAGCAGCTTCCCTGCATCTTAAATTGGGTGTCCCCAAAAATGAAACAAACGTAATTATTGATGCCGGAGCTTCTTCAATAAAGATATCGATACCTCAATCGGTTGGTTCAGAAATTGATGCTGATATAAGTCTATCTTCAAAAAACTTTAGAGGATTTGAAAAAATTAAAAGCGGGTTGTATAGAACTCCAAATTTTGATGAAACTGCTAAAAAGATATTCTTTAAAATTGATTCCGGTGTCTCTTCAATAAAAATTTCAACAAGATAGAAGTTACTATTTATATTGAGGCGGGATCCATAAATATTTTTCTAATATTACACAGCCATTACTATCAAATTCAATCCCTTCGGATGTTAAAAGATCTTCCATAATTGATATTTCACCGAAATGCAATCTCCCTGTAAGCGCACCAAACCTGTTCACTACCCTGTGACAAGGCAAGCCCGATTCTTTTGCGCCGTTTAATGCCCACCCGACTGTTCGAGCAGCAGCACGTGTTCCGCAAGCTTCCGCAATATCACCGTAGGTTGTAACCTTGCCGTAAGGTATTTTCTCAACGACTTTGTAAACTTTATCGAAAAAAGTTTGGTTGTTTTTATGTCTTGTACTTCTCTTCTTTTCCAAATTAAAATATTAAAGGAAGTTGTCTCAAAAGTAATTTTCAAATAAAAAATCTGCGAAAATCCGCTTGATCCGTGTTATCTGTGTGCTATTTTTTAATAAAGAGATTACTTTTGAGACAGCCTCCCTATTCATCATATCAATTCTGACTAAATTTTAATAAATACGATTTTATAAATTTATTTATATCCCCGTCCATTACTTTTTGAATGTCTGATGTCTCTTCGTTTGTACGATGATCCTTTACCATATTATACGGATGAAAAACATAAGACCTTATCTGGCTTCCCCATTCTATTTTCATTTTGCCCTTTTCCACTTCATCCAATTCTGCTTCCTGCTTTTCAAGTTCCAGCTGATAAAGTTTAGATTTTAAAAGCTTCATTGCATTAGTTCGATTTTGTAATTGTGATCTTTCGTTCTGACACGTTGCTACGGTTTTTGTCGGTAAATGTGTAATCCTGACGGCGGTCTCAACTTTGTTTACACTCTGCCCGCCTTTCCCGCCGGAACGGTATGTGTCAATTCTTAAATCAGCCGGATTTATTTCTATTTCAATTGTGTCGTCAACTTCGGGAATTACAAATACCGAAGCAAAGGAAGTGTGCCTTCTTTTATTGGAATCAAAAGGAGAAATCCTTACCAACCTATGCACACCGTTTTCAGCTTTCAAATAACCATAAGCAAATTTTCCTTCCACCTGGATTGTAGCACTTTTAATTCCGGCAGCCTCACCGTCAAGAATATCAAGCAAAGTCATTTTGAAATTATTCTGCTCACCCCAACGAAAATACATTCTCATAAGCATATCAGCCCAATCCTGTGCTTCTGTTCCGCCCGCACCGGAGTGAATTGTTAATATGCAGTTCTTAGCATCATCTTTCCCGTTAAGCATATTTTTGAATTCGGCATCTTCAACCTCCTTTAACAACTCTTTTATATCGGCATTTATTTCTTGCGAAAGGGAATCATCTTCTTCAAGTTGTGCTAATTGAATAAATTCAATTAGGTTTTCACATTTGTTTTCCAATCCTTTCCAAAGAAGTACCCAGTCTTCAAGTAATTTTATTTTTTGAAGGATCTTCTGTGCCCCGCTTTGGTCGTCCCAAAATCCTTCGGTAGCGGTTTCAGCTTGGAGAGTTTTTATCTTTGATTCTTTTTCTCCAATGTCAAAGATAACCTCGTAGTTTATCGATACGGATTTTATAATTTTCTAAGGTTTTTAATTCTTCTTCGTACATAAAATAATCTCAAATTAGTTTATACAAAATTTAGACTTCTATTTCCATTCTAAGCATAGCAGAAGCTAGTATTTTACCCTGTGCATCGTATTTAAGAGATACCGTTCCCCCGCCTCCTAAAGTGTTGTGAAGTAAAAAATTAATAGCTCGTAAATTTGGTAATTCATATCTTTCAACTTCACCAAAACAAATCCCTTTGAAATGTTCTTTAACTCTTTCTGCGGTTAAATGTTTTTTAATTATTTCATAACCTTCATCATCAAAGGCAATTACGCCGACATTTCCTGCATCCCCTTTATCACCGCTTCTTGCGTGTGCAATATCTTTTAATTTTATTTTCATTTTATAACTCGTAAATTTTTATTTCAGGTTTAACTAAATTTTTTGGAATTAAAGCCGGCCAATAAGCAACAACTTCGCTTGGTTTTGGTCTGCCCCCGGCAAAACCGGTTACACTTGGAGGACCCGTTAAAATTAATGGAGCAAGTTCTTTTCCGAATCTTTCTACGGAAGCGTAGTCGCTTGACCTTACCGCAATTCTTAACATGATTTCGTTTATTTTATCTTCATCTATTTCGGCAGACAAAGGTCCTTGAGTTGCGTTGTAACCGACAAAATCAGTGTTAATTTCATCAAATTTGAGGTTAAGGTTCTCAAGTCTTTTTCTTAGAATTTTATCAGCTGCTTTAGCTTTGGTTAATGCTTGCGGCCACGAATAAGCAAGGGTCCCAACGGCAGAATATCCGCTGGAATACGAACACGATACTTTGTAAGTGGGTGTATCCTTTTCACCTTTAATATCAAATACTTTAACCCTATTGTTGCCTAAATCTTCAAGTTTAATCGTTGAGAAATTTGCGATACAATCAGGTGTAATATAAGATTTAGGGTCACCGATCTCGTACACTAATTGTTCGGCTACAGTTTCAAAAGAAACCTTGCCACCCGTATTTTCGTGTTTGGTAATTACAACTTCACCGTTCGGATAAGCTTCCGCAATAGGGAAACCGATCTCTGCCATATTTTCAATTGACTGCCAATCGCCTAAGAAATTACCGCCTGTTGACTGAGCACCGCATTCTAAGATATGTCCGGCTATTGTGCCGGCAGACAATAAATCATAATTATCTGCTTCCCACCCGAATTCATAAATCATTGGTGCTAATGTTAAACCGGTATCGGTAGTTCTGCCTGTTATTACAATATCGGCTCCCTGCTTAAGTGCCTCTACTATCGGGAAGGCTCCAAAATATACATTGGCACTCAACAGCTCGTCTTTAACAATCTTAATGGATTCACCTGTTTCCATGTTATTAAGTTCGCACCCTGTTTCGATTATTTCATCTATTCTATCTTTAATATCGTCTCCGACTACCACTCCAATTTTCAAATTATCAATCCCGATTTCCTTTGCCGAATCAATAATAGCTTCTGCACAAGCAATCGGATTAACTCCACCGCCGTTTGTAATTACTTTAATATTTTTTTCTTTGCATACAGGTAATATCCTTTTCATCAATGCAGGAATATCTCTTGCGTAACCGAACTTTGGATTTTTATTCTTTTGTTTTTGAAGAATCGACATTGTAACTTCTGCTAAATAATCCATCACCAGGTAGTCAATTTCTCCTTTTGTTACTTGATTATATGGTGCATCAATCAAATCACCCCAAAATCCTTGACCGGATGCAATCCTAATTTTATCTCTCATTTATTTTGTCCTTTTTTGTAATAACTTATCCGTAAAGATATTCAAATCTTTCTTTGAATGAATATCAATCCAGTTATTATTTTTATTTTTTCTAAACCATGTTAATTGTCTTTTTGCGAATCTGCGACTATTCCTTTTTATTAATTCAATTGCTCTTTCTAAAGAAATTTCATTTTCCAAATATGAAATCGTTTCCTTATAACCAACTGTATTTAAAGAATTTAATTCTTTTGAGTATCCTTTATTTAGAATAACCTCGACCTCTTTTACAAGACCGGAATCAAACATTTTATCAACTCTTTTTTCTATGTTTTTATAAAGAATTTCTCGAGACCAATTTAATATATATTCTTCAAACTTATAATGATGTGTATCAATTTGTTCTTTATGTAATTGGCTTATCGGTTTACCGGTTAAATAATAAACTTCCAAAGCACGGATCACCCTTTTCCAATACGACGGGTGCATTCTAACAGCACTTTCAGGGTCTACCTTCTTTAGCTTATTATAAATAAATTCATTACCGAATTTTTCTTTTTCTTTTAATAATTTTTCTCTTAATTTCTCCTCTTTCCCGGGCGTCTCGACTATACCGTCAGTCAATGCTTTTATATATAAACCCGAACCGCCGACAATAATAGGTGTTTTGTTTTTCTTAAATATTCTTTCAATTCTTAAATGAGCTTCCTTTTCATATTTGCTGACATCATAATCTGCATCCGGTTCAAGTTCGCTTATAAAATGATGTTTAACTTTTTTTAATTCATTTCTTGTCGGTTTAGCCGTACCAATATCTAAATATTTATAGATTTGCCTACTGTCAGCTGAAATTATTTCACCATTTAAATTTTCGGCTAATTGAATTCCAACTAATGTCTTCCCGGAGCAAGTGGGACCTCCGATTACAATTATGCTTCTTTCCACCCCTCCCTACCAATTAATGGAACAAATTTAAAATTGGGATTATCAATTTCAGAAAAATTATCTTCATCTATGCGTAGTATAATTTTTAAAGTTTGAATTTCTCTATCCCCAACAGGTACAACCATTCTGCCGCCGATAGCCAACTGATTTCTTAATTTGTTAGGTACTGTTGGCGACCCCGCTGTAACAATTATCCCGTCAAATGGGGCATGCTCTTTCCAGCCTAATGTACCGTCACCGCATTTACAACCGACTCTAACACCTAATTTGTCAAATAATTTTAAGGTCTCGGAATAAATATCAAAATTTCTCTCAATGCTATAAACTTTCATCCCCATATTATAAAGTAGTACAGCCTGGTAACCGGATCCTGTACCTATTTCAAGTACTTTAGATTTAGGTTTAAGCTCTAATAATTGAGTCATAAAAGCAACAGTATAAGGTTGTGATATTGTTTGTCCGTAACCTATCGGTAAAGCCACATCTTTATACGCATAATGCTTTATGGCATCAGGGATAAATTTTTCTCTTTTAATTTCGCCCATTGCTTTTAGAACATTCCTGTCGGTAATTCCTTTTGCAACAAGTTGTGCGATTAATGCTTTTCTATCAGTTTTATACATTTATAATGAGTTTAATAATGATTTATAAATTAGCCAAAATGCTTCTTTAATATGAAAATAAATTTAAAAAACTATTATAAATATTATTTTATTAATAGAGAAATATTCTACAATAATTTAAATTTTTTAATGTAGGGTTTTAGGTATGTGTCTGAAAATTCTTCTTGTACATTATGAATTGTTGGAATTATTTCGTTTTACATGAAAACCATGCTCATCTTCCCAACCGAGTGGAGACTTTATAAGTAGAATTGTCATTGTAAGAAATGAGACCAATAAAATCAAACCGTAAATTATAAAAAAGATATTCATAAAATCCTCCTAATATCAATTGTACCAAGTAATTAGCATCCAACAATTAATGAAATGAAGTGCAATTATTGTTCCATTAAAGAAATGTTATAATTTTTAGATATTGAAAGGTTTTGTTTTTATCTAAAGTCTTATTGTGAGATTTACAAGAGAATTTAATGTACCTGGGAATAAATTATTAGAGGCGCCGATAGGATCCGCCTAAGTGACATAACGGAAAGAATACTTACAGCTTGAATTTGCATCAAAAATTAAGAGAAATAAAATTGAAAAGAAAAAAAACATTCCGGCTTTTTTTATGTAAAATCAGTTAAAAACTCCTGCAAGTGAAGATGTTCAATTCCTTGATAATTCTTTAAAGTATATTCATCTAATGAAACCACAATTTTTCTGTAATTATCTTTTATATTTAAAAGATTTCCAAATTCTCTATCCCTGACTTTCTCATCGGGAATTAGATAAGCGACCTGAATATAAACTTTTGCTCCATCACGTTCACAGATAAAATCTATCTCCTTAGTACCGGATTTTCCTATTAATACATTATAGTTATTTATCATTAAATGGAGAAATACAATATTTTCAATAACTTGATTTATATGTAACTCACGGTAACCGACAATTGCATTTTTAATTCCCCAATCTTCAAAATAATATTTTTCTCCAACTTCAAATAGCTTTTTCCCAATAATATCAGAGCGTTTCACTTTATATATTAAAAAAGCCTGCTGTAAATAATCTAAATAAGTAAGAACAATTTGAGGTGAAATATTTAATTTTTGCGATTTAAGATAATCGCTAATCTTTTTTGAAGAGAGTATATTGCCGACGTTATTTGCTGAAAATTTAACCAAGTTTTCTAAAAAATTGGTGTTTCTAATATTATGACGCGCAACAATATCTTTATAAATAATAGTAGAATAAATATTTTTTAAGTATTCAAAAATTATCTTTTGATCAAAAGGGAGGTGTTTAATAAAAGGTAAACCTCCAAAGTTTATATATTTTTCCAAACTATTTTTATTATTGGGTAACTTATTAAATTGCAAAAATTCATTCCAAGAAAGACTGAATACTTTTATTTCAAGATATCTTCCACTCAAATAAGTTGCTAATTCGCCGGAAAGCAGGTTGGCATTGCTGCCTGTGCAATAAATATCAATGTTTTTCTCTGTATAAAAATGTCTTAATGCTTTTTCAAAATTTTCAATATCTTGTATTTCGTCAATAAATAAATTATTACTTTTATTTGGAGAGAGTTTTTTTTGAACATATTTAATTAAATCGTTATAATCCTTTATTTCATCAAAGTCATATTTTTCTTTATCAATAAAAATATTGTTTGAATTTAAGTTACTCTCTTTTACCATCTCCATTATTTGAAGTAAAAGAAAGCTCTTTCCAACCCGCCTTTGACCAACAATAACTTTAATTAAATTTTTCCCGATAAAAGGTTCAATTTTTTTAAGGTAATACTCTCTTTTAATATTTTCCATTTCGCTTTTTAGATTATGATTTATAGTTTCAAATGTAAACAAAATATATCGTCATAACAAATAAGGTTTCATATATAAATGAAACATAGATGAATAGTTGTGAATATTTCTATTATATATGAAGAAAAGAATAAATTAAGAGTTGCGCTACATATATTTTTTGCCATTTACACAAAACTTTTTACACTGTCAATATTGAACTACTCCGTAGTTCGGGTTTTTTTACTTGTTTTCTGTGGATTTCGTCCATTCCGTCAAATGCCGGATTTACAAAGCTATTATAAATTTAAGTGCTTCGTATTTGCTAAAATTGCTTTGCTTTGTAAAATACTGCCGATGTGTTCGTATTTTTAAAAAATATGTTTCTCCCGACCGCGATAACAGTTGAATTTTGCGGTGTTAAAATGTATTTGCTTCAATGAAAATCATACAACAATAAAAATATTTTTTCGCAGAATCCGGAATCTGATTTTTTCATTAAATTCGTGGTAGTAACAACTATTTTAGTCAAAAGGAAAGTCAATTAAAACAATTAGCTGTGTATGCCTGAGCAAATATTGTTCTTGTTTAGTTTGTACATAATTAAGCGAATCAGCCCAGTCTACTCGTCTCGCTACTTTACACTCCAATGTGTTTATTATAATAAATTTACCTATCCTCTTTTCCTCTTTACCGGTTTTCTAATTTTAAATTTCTGTGACGATATTTTTCCATCGATTTCTACTTCAATTAAATAGTTTCCCGGGTGTAAATAAGTTTTCTTGTTGTCTGTTGTTTTGAATTTTACTTTCTTCTTCTTGCTGTTAACATAATCTTTGTATTCCCCAACATTTCCTTTATCAATTGATAAATCATAACTGACAAAGTTTAATCCTATTTCACTGGTGTCTTTTATATCAGCTAATTCTAAACCCTTATTAGTTTTTATTGTTATATCGGCAATGCCTTTTTCTTTTGCATAATAAGTTATTTTCATTTCAGGTTCATTTACATTTGCCCAAGTATAATATTTATTGCCCCATCTTTCACTGAATTTTTTATTTTTTAAAGGGAACAAGTGTACGGTTGAATTCAGAACATTTTTGTTCAGTGCTTCAATGTACTTAATATCGGCAATGTAAATAGACCTTCCGTGAGTTCCAACAACTAAATCTTTCTCTCTTTTTTGGATTGCCAAATCGTGAACAGGAACAGCCGGCATCCCGTTAAACAATCCCATAAAAGATGCACCTCTATCTAACGAAACATACAAACCATGGTCTGTACCTACGTAAAGAATGTTTTTATTATAAGGGTCTTCTTTAACAACGTTTATCGGTTCGGCAGGCAAATCCAAGCCGATTTTTTTCCAGTTTTTTCCATAATCATCAGATGAATAAAGATAGGAATTGAAATCGTCCAACCTGTACCCGTTAAGTGAAACATAAATCCCGGATAACTTGTGTGAAGATGCTGTTACCCGGCTTATCCACAGATTTTCAGGAAGTCCTTTTGAAATATTTTCCCATTTAGCTCCCCCGTCTTTGCTCACATAAACAAGCCCGTCGTCACTTCCGGTATAAAGCAATCCAAATTGAAGTGGCGATTCGTCAATGGTTGTTAAAGTTCCATAGGGTACGTCGCCTTTTCTGCCACCCTTTGTTAAATCGAAAGAAATAGTTTTGTAATCATTCCCTTTGTTAAGTGATCTGTGAAGTTTGTTTGAACCGATGTAAAAAATATCGGGATTGTGATTAGACAAATGAATAGGCGACTGCCAGTTAAATCTTAGTGCTTTTTCACCAAGTTCCGGCATTGGTTTTATCGGTACGGTTTTTCTTGTAATTTTATTTACCCTATAATAATAACCGAATTGAAAACCGGCATAAACCGTTTTGTTATCGGTTGTATCCACATTTACCTGCATTCCGTCGCCACCCAAAATAAACTTAAATGGATATTGCCCCGTTGAATACCACCTGTTGTTAGGTGTATAAGTACTTGGTCCGTACCAAACCCCGTTATCCTGAAGTCCGCCGTAAACGTTGTAAGGTTTTTCGTTATCTACAGTAACCGAGTAAAACTGTCCTACAGCCGGTGTGTTTGCTTTGAACCAATGTTTCCCGTTATCATAAGTGATGTTAATTCCGCCGTCGTTACCAATAATTAAATGACCGTCTTTGTTTGGGTCTAACCACAGTGCGTGAAAATCGCCGTGCACGTTTTTACCACCAATTGTTTTAAATGTTTTACCACCGTCTACTGAATGGAGAGCGGGCACTCCCATTATATAAACGCTTTTATCATTATTGGGTTCTACTCTTATCTCGCCGAAATAATATCCGTATGTGTAAAACAGGTCATCAAGGTAATCTTTGTTGGTTTTTTTCCACGTTTTGCCCGCGTCATCGGAACGGTAAACTTCAGCGCCTATAACAGGTGTATTGAATAAATTCCGGTTTGCATCGGTAAGATAATCAACGAGTGCTTTAGGTTTTATTTTACCTTTTCGAACCATATCAAAAATTTTTGCTGCACTGTATTTTCTGGGGAAATCTTTTGTATCTAAAAAATTATTTAAATCATCTTCATTTAAATTTAAAAAATCTTTTACGGAAATATTCTTTAACATTTCTTTTGTTATTGCAGGTTTTTCTTTTCCTTCCTTTTTTGCCCTGTGATCTTGGTTGTCAACTATTGCATAAATTATTTGAGGATTATTTTTATAAACAGCCAGACCGATTCTGCCTACACCGTTACCTGTAGGGAAACCACTTTGTTTTGTTGTGAGTAATTCCCAGGTTTCTCCACCGTCTTTACTTTTATAAATTCCTGAAGTTTTTCCCGATTCGACAAAATTCCATGCTCGTCTTATTCTGTGCCATATTGCAGCATATAAAACATTTGTATTGTTTGGATCAATAACTAAATCAATTGCCCCCGTGTTATCATCAATAAATAAAGTTTGTTTCCAGGTTTTACCGCCGTCCGTAGTTTTATAAACACCTCTTTCTTTATTGGGTGAATAAAGATGACCTAAAGCTGCAACCCAAACTGTGTTTGGATCATCCGGTGATATAATTATTCTCCCAATATGTTGAGTCTCTGCAAGCCCTGTGTACTGCCAGGTTTTGCCTTTATCATTGCTTTTATAAATACCCGTACCGGCATAAGAAGAACGGCTTGAATTATTTTCCCCGGTTCCTATCCAGATAGTTTCTCCGTGATTCCAGTCGACAGCAATGTCACCAATTGTCATTGAAACTTCATTATCAAAAAGGGGAGTAAAAGATATTCCGTTATCCCTTGTTATCCATAACCCGCCCGTAGCGTAAGCAACATAAAAATTGGTCGGATCAACAGGCGAAACATCAATATCTACAACCCTTCCGCTCATAATTGAAGGACCGATAGACCTCAATTTTACATTTTTAAGCAGTGAATTTTGTTGAAGTTTCTGTTTTTGTTTAAACGCTTCAAATCTTTGAGAAGCCTTTGTTGGTTGGGGAATACTGTTTTGAGAATAAATAAATTGAGGTACAATTAATAACATTAAGATTATTAAAAGTTTTTTCATTTTATTACCTATAAGTTTTTATATAAAATTCTCTTTATGTAAGAAAGGAATGAGTGCGGTAATTATTCCCGGAACATACAAATCTTTTCTTGATATTATTCCGTTTGTAAAATATCCGATTGCTCCTTTCTTTTGTTTTGTGTTTTGCTCGTTTTGAATATCGTCCATTACATCGCCCAATTCTCTACCGTTTTCTATTTCTTTAATTACTTTTTCCGGCAATTCAAAATGAGCCGATGTTCCGAATCCCTTTCTGCCGTCTATATCCATTATACAAATAACACCGTAAGCAAACCACCTGTTAAATACTTTGGATATTCCGCCTTCGATACCCGTAAAATAATCGGCATTTAAATTTTGTTGTTCATTAATTTTATTAAGTTCAAATGCCCTGTTTTCTGCGCCGAAAAAAGTTTCGTCATTATACGGTTGAGCCGGTACATTCGATTCAACACTAAACCCGGTTACTTCAACCTCATCGTAGTATTTTTCAAACGCCTCTTTAACGGATTCTATTTTTACCGGGTTTTTTGAACCGACAAGTATTTTCATAAACTAAGTTAAATAATAAAAAGCCAAACAAACTTTAATAATATTGTAAAACTTTTTGACCTCAATTTGTTTTCTGTTGATAACAAGTGATTGACAACAAGATAAAAATTACTTCCGACTTTCGGTTCCCATTTCAGACGGTAATTCATATTTAACATATTAAGTTCGTTATTCCACTGTGTGAAGAGGGAAGAATTAACCTTGGTGGAAAAGTCATATATTATTCTTGCGGTGTATTCGTCGGTTGTAAAATTAACATTATTGAGTGTAATAATATTTTTTCTAAAGTCCCCGGATAGTGTAAGATGAGCATTGGCGCTCCAGGTTAAAGCACCTCTAAAGGTTTTAATTGTACCATTGTAAAAATCTCCGAAATCAGCACTTACACCCCCGTAGAAATCACGGGTTCTTGCGGTATTTAAACTTGTTCTAAAAGATGTAAACCAATATTTACCTTTTCTAACAAAATTGTTGTCAAAAAGTTCAAAGTCTTTTTTTACAAAATCAAAAGTCCTATTAACCTGGAAAGAAAATTGATCACCTTTAACAGTAGTAAAACCGAAAGGCTGAACAGAGAAATTAGCAGCTAAAAGTGTGTTGTCTTTATCAAAATGAAAACGCGTATCTATCGGTCTAAATTGTAGTTTTTTAATCATCCCATAATTCACCCTTGGTGCTATGCCCAATCGATAACTTGCCATTTGAATTGCATTTCTTGAAATGAAACCAATGCCCGGGTTAAATTTTTGCTGAATAAAACCGTAAGACATAAATTGACTTATTAAATCATTTGGATAAGCTAAAAAAACACGACCCGCCCACGAATTTTTTCCACCTTTCTTTTCGTCTGTCTTTGCGATACGTAATCCGAACATAAGGTTCTTATTTTTCAAGAATTTACTTGTCCGCAGAAGTACATCTGCGCCGACGGATCTGTTAAAATCATTAAATGATATTTTATTTGAAAAGAAAATTCCCGCATATGATTGATTAAAAATATCAAACTTTATACGTGTAACACTGTAATTTGTAGTGGGTTCACCTTTTTCGGCGGCTGTCTGCATATCTAAAATTCCGAGTTCCATATTTTTTGTTCTACCTACAAGCTTGGCACCGGCTATAATAGATATTTTATTCCCTTTACTTAATCCAATTCTTCTGCTGTAAAAAAGATTATTCTTTCCGCCGAAGCCAAAACTAAAAACACTTGCTCCCTCCAAGAAAAACCCTCTCTTTTCAGGAAAGAAGAAAGGAAAACGCGATAAATTAATTACTGCTTTATCCGATTCCACCTGTGCAAAATCCGTATTAAAAGTAAGGTCTAAAGAAAGTGACTGGGTTAAACCGTATTTTACATCCAAACCTACTTCGCTTAAAGTAGTTTTTTTGGTTTCACTGTTTTCTTTTCCTGCAGTAATAAATGGTTTTAAATAGATCGGATTTCCCCTTTTAATTCCTTTTATCCCCAGTAATTCGCCTAACTTTGAGAGATCAAAAAACATTATATCTTTGCCCACAGCAGACCATCTCATAGTTTCGCCGTTTCTTGCAATACTTCTTCTAAATTCAACACCCCACACCTGCTCGGGTTTATCATAGAATTTAAATGTTGAAAAAGGGAATACCATTTCGGTACTCCATCCGCTGTCAACAATTGCCGAACGAACATTCCATATCCCGTTCCACCGTTCATTAAAACCTCTCATGCCGCTTGAACCCGTTAACAATGCGTCATCTCTCATTCCCAAAGGATTTGTTCCAAACCAATATCCACTTCTTTTATCGTTAAAAGTATCAAATAATAAAGAAACGTTATCATCTGCTCCCATAGCACCGTCAAGTTTTAAAGCCCTGGCTACAATCTTACCGGGTTCAGTATCATAATTCATAAAGCTGACATAAATATTGTCATCATCGTATAAAATTCTTACTTCGGTTTTTTGAGAAGGTTGTTTTCCTGCAATTGGTTCCTGCTGAAGAAAATCAGAGACCGGTTTGGCAATATTCCAAACGGAATCGTCAAGTATACCGTCAATCACCGGGGGAGTGGAGGTTTTTATAGCATATATAATTTTATTTTGTGCAACTATTTTAATTGAAAATAGAATTGCAAACGTAAAAATTATAATTGAGGGTTTAAAAAAGTAATATCTCACTACAATAAAGTATAGTATAAAATTAAAATTAAATATTGAAGCAACTTAAATATTTTCTGTAAATCTATTTACTTTTTTGTGATGAATGGATAAATGGACTTACGTAATCACTCCTCAATTTTTACGCCTCTCCAAAAAGCAATATGTTCTTTAATATTGCTCGCAGCATCGGATGGGTTTTCATAATACCAGGCAGCATCTTTATTAACCTGTCCGTCAACCACAACATCATAATAACTTGCTTTTCCCTTCCACGGGCATGTGGTGTGCATATCACTGCTTCTTAAAAATTCTTTCTTTACTGATTGAACAGGGAAATAAATATTCCTTTCAACTATTTCATACTCATTGCTTTCGGCAATTACCTTACCGTTCCAAATTGCTTTTGCCATAATAATGTACCTCTTTTTTTGTACCCAAAATACAACCGTAGATTATTTTGTTATGTCGTTTACTTAACTTTTGTGCTATTACAATATAATTGTGCTGAATAAATAAATTAGAGATGTTTTTCTCTTCCTGCTTGCCAGGTAACTTAATATGACAATTAGGATTTCTTATTTGAATACACGTTAAATAATTTCTTTTCTATCTTTTCGGTCTGTAAATATGAGTGCTTTGTCCAAAAAAGACTTCGGCTGCTTCCATAATTGTTTCGGATAAAGTAGGGTGGGGATGAATAGTTAATTTTAAATCCGTTACGTTGCTTCCCATTTCAATTGCAAGAACACCTTCTGCAATAAGTTCTCCTGCACCGGGCCCGCAGATCCCAATACCCAATAATCTTTCTGTATCAGGGTCTACAATTAATTTTGTTACTCCGTCTTTTCTACCGAGAGTTGTTGCTCTGCCGGATGCAGCCCAAGGAAATTTAGCAACTTTATAATTTATCTTTTGTTCTCTTGCCTGGTTTTCTGTTAATCCAGCCCAAGCGATCTCCGGATCAGTAAAAACAACAGCGGGAATTGCAAGCGGTTCAAAAACGGATTTATGTCCTGCGATTACTTCAACCGCTACTCTTCCTTCGTGTGAGGCTTTGTGTGCAAGCATTGGTTCTCCGGCAATATCACCGATTGCAAAAATATTTTTGTCTGATGTTCTAAGCTGATTGTCTGTTACAATCCAACCTCTTTCATTCACTTTTACTTTTGTGTTTTCCAATCCCAGCCCTTCCGTAACCGGTTTCCTACCGATTGACATTAATACATAATCATAAATAGTTGATTTCTTATTATTATCTTTATCAACTATGGTAACTTTGATCCCGTTTTTCATCCGTTGGCTAACGGATTTCATTTCAACTACTTTTGAATTCAACATTACTTCATCAAAATTTTCTTTTATTCTTCTTGAAAGGAAACTTACCAAATCTCTGTCGGCGCCGGGAAGCAAACCCGGTGTCATTTCAACAACCGAAACCTTACTGCCCAAAGCGTTATAAACCGAGCCAAGCTCCAATCCAATATAACCGCCGCCTACAACCAAAAGGCTTTTGGGTATTGCCGGTAAATTTAAAGCCGTTGTTGAATTGAGAAGTCTTTTACTCTTAATATTTAATGAAGGGATTGTAGCAATTCTTGAACCCGTAGCAACAATAGAATTATCAAATTTTAATTCTTCTGTTTTACCTGATTTCAGTTTAACCGTTAAAGTATTTGAATCTTTAAAAGAAGCCGTTCCTTCAACAAAGTTTATTTTTCTTTGCTTCGAAAGCATACCCAATCCGCCGGTTAGATTTAACACAACCGAACTTTTCCAATCTCTTAATTTTTTTAGATCAATTTTTGGTTCTGAGAATTCTATTCCCCAGTTTGACGCTTCCTTTGTTTCGTTAATCAATTTAGCAACGTGAAGTAAAGCTTTTGATGGGATACATCCCCTGTAAAGACAAACTCCACCGGGATTTTTTTCTTTATCAATCAAAGTCACTTTCATTCCCATATCGGCGGCTAAAAAAGCTGCTGCATAACCACCGGGACCCGCACCTATTATAACTAATTCTGCTTTATCCATAAATAATTTCTTTTTTAATATTCATTAGTTTGATTCGATTAAAATTTTCATCGGGTCTTCCAAAGCTTCGCAAACCCACCTTAAAAATCTTGCAGCGTCGGCACCGTCTATTATTCTATGATCGTAGGAAAGAGACAGAGGAAGCATTAATCTTGGATTAAACATTCCGTCTTTGTATACAGGTTCGTGTTTCCCGCGTGATACTCCCAGTATAACAACTTCAGGCGAATTTACTATCGGTGTAAACGAAGTTCCCCCGATACCGCCTAAATTAGTAATTGTTACGCATCCGCCCTGTAATTCCTCTATAGAAATTTTTCGCTCTCTTGCTTTTTTAGCCAATTGACCCATCTCAACAGAAAGCTCGGTTAAATTTTTGGTGTCCGTATTTTTTATTACAGGCACCATCAAACCGTTTTCCGTATCAACTGCAATACCGATGTTATAATATTTTTTATAAATAATTTCCTGTTTCTCCATATCAATACTGCAATTGAAAGTAGGGAATTTCTTTAAGGCTGCCGTTAATACTTTAATAAGAATAGAAGTTACCGTTAATTTACCGCCGGATTCTTCAACCTTCGGGTTAAAAGCTTTTCTTGCCTTTTCAAGTACCGTTATATCCGCTTTGTCAAACTGTGTTACGTGTGGAATAGTTGACCACGCGTAACTAAGATGTGTTGCCGTTACTTTACGGATCTTTGACATCGGTACATTTTCTACTTTTCCGTATTTTGTAAAATCAGGCAGCTTCTCTTGAGGAATACCTGTAATTACTCCAGCAGGTCTGTTTTCATTAAGACTTTTGACATAAGCTTTTACATCATCCAGCGATATTCTTCCTGCCGATCCTGTACCCGGAACTTTTTTTATTTCCACACCTAATTCTCTCGCCAGTTTTCTTACCGATGGTGCGGCAGGAGCCGACCCGCGTGTAATAGGGGGCTGATGATCATCAAACTCACCGACTCTACTTTTTTCAATTTCACCTTTTGAAGGATCAATTTTAGGTTCTTCTTTTTTTACAGGTTCTTCTTCAATTTTTTTGTTATCTGTTTGTTCAGGTTTTTTAACTGCATCTGAAGTTTTAATTCTAAAGATAACATCTCCAACATTTGATTTATCACCTTCTTTTATTAAAACTTTTTCAATTGTTCCATTAACCGTAGAGGGTACTTCAATAGTTGCTTTGTCGGTTTCAATTTCGAGCAATGACTGATCAACAACAACGTTATCTCCTTTCTTTACAAGTACGGAAAGTATGTCTGCTGTATCTATATTCTCACCAAGTTCGGGTAGTTTATAATCAATAATTTCTTCTTTTACTTTTATTGGCTTACCGGGTTTTTCTTTTTCAACTATATTCTCAGTTTCAATTTTTGTTTCAACAGGTTTACTTTTCTTGATTTCTTTTTTTACGGAACCGGGTTCTTGTGCACCTGTTTCTTCAACAATTAAAATAGTTTGTCCTACTTTAACATTGTCACCGGGTTTGACGGACAATTCTTTTACAACACCGGATACTGTTGCCGGAACTTCTATTGTAGCTTTATCGGTTTCAATTTCTATTACCGATTGTTCCAATTCTATTTTTTCTCCCACAGATACTAATACATTTAAAATATCAGCGGAGTCAATATTTTCGCCAAGTTCCGGGAGCTTAAATTCTTTACTCATAATTTGCCTTAATTAATAAGATAAAAATCCTTTATGATTTCATAGGATTTCTTTTCTTCTGATCAATTTTTAATTCTTTAAAAGCCTTTGTTAATTGAGTTTTTGTTATTTGTTTTTCATCCGAAAGAGCGGTGAGAGCAGCAATCACAATATGTTTTGCATCAACTTCAAAAAAGTCGCGTAAGCTCTCTCTCGATTCACTTCTGCCGAAACCGTCCGTACCCAAAGTATAAAGTTTTTTGGGGAACCATTTGGCAACAGAATCAGGTACTGCTTTAACATAATCCGTAGCTGAAACAAAAACACCTTTTTCACCGTTAAGCATTTTGCTGATATATGATACTTTGCTTTGTTTATCGGGGTTTAATAAGTTATGTCTTTCGGCATTGAGTGCATCATTTCTTAATTCTTTATAGCTTGTAACACTCCATATATCGGCAGCAACATTATATTTTTTTTCTAAAATATCGCCTGCTTTTATTACTTCGTTAAGTATAGTTCCGCTCCCAAAAAGATTAGCTTTCAGTTTTGATTTTTTACTGCTTGCTTTAAACTTATACAGACCTTTGATGATACCTTCTTTTACTCCCTTCGGCATCGCAGGCATCGGGTAGTTTTCATTCATTACCGTTATGTAATAAAAAACCTTCTCTTGTTCTTCGTACATTCTCCTAATACCGTCTCTAATAATAACGGCTATTTCGTATGCAAATGCAGGGTCGTAAGCAACAAGGTTTGGAATTGTCATAGCCAGCAAATGACTATTTCCATCCTGGTGTTGTAAACCTTCGCCTGCAAGCGTAGTTCTTCCCGCTGTTCCGCCGATAAGAAATCCTTTACAACTAACATCACCTGCTGCCCAAACAAGGTCACCTACCCGCTGAAGACCAAACATTGAATAATAAACAAAGAACGGTATCATATTTATACCGTGAGTTGAGTATGCCGTACCAGCCGCAATAAACGAAGACATTGCCCCGGCTTCGGTTATGCCCTCTTCTAATATTTGACCGTTTGTTGCTTCCTTATAATAAAGCAAACTGTCGCGGTCAACCGGTTCGTATAACTGTCCGGCGTGAGAATAAATACCGATCTGCCTGAAGAGTGCTTCCATTCCGAATGTTCTTGCTTCGTCAGGAACAATAGGAACAATTAGCTTACCTAACTCTTTGTCTTTAAGGAGTTTGCCCAATATCCTTACAAAAGCCATTGTTGAAGATGCCTCTCTGCCTTCGGTACCTTTGTAAAATTCTTCAAAAATGTTTTCAGGCGGTGTTTTTAAAGGACGTATATCTAATTTTCGTGAAGGAATAAAACCACCCAGTTTTTCTCTTCTCTCATTAATATATTTTATTTCATGACTGTTATCATCGGGTTTGAAAAAAGGTGCTCTTGATATTTCAGAATCTGAAATTGGAATACCAAAACGGGTTCTGAAATCTTTAAGTTCTTCCTCGTTTAATTTTTTCTGCTGGTGAGTTATGTTTTTACCTTCACCTGCTTCACCTAATCCGTATCCTTTAATTGTCTTTGCTAAAATAACAGTCGGGCAACCTTTATTATTTACGGCTGCTTGATAAGCTGCAAAAACTTTCTCGGGGTCATGCCCGCCGCGTTTAAGTTTATTTAATTGTTCATCCGTAAGATTTTTCACCAGGGCTTTTAGTTTTTCATCTACGCCAAAAAAATGTTCTCTTATATAACTTCCATGTTCTACAGAATATTTTTGGTATTGCCCGTCAACAACTTCTCCCATCCTATGAACCAGTTTACCGTCAACATCTCTTTCCAAAAGAGGATCCCATTCACTTCCCCAGATTACTTTTATTACATTCCAACCGGCGCCTCTAAATATTGCTTCCAATTCCTGAATTATTTTTCCGTTTCCTCTAACAGGTCCGTCAAGTCTTTGAAGATTACAGTTTATCACAAAAATTAAATTATCAAGTTTTTCTCTTGCGGCAAGAGTAATAGCTCCCAATGTTTCCGGTTCATCGGTTTCACCGTCACCGAGAAATGCCCAGACCTTGGTGTTTTTTTTATCTTTCAGCCCGCGGTCTTCTAAATATTGATTAAACCTTGCCTGGTATATAGCCATAATGGGTCCGAGTCCCATTGATACGGTAGGAAATTCCCAAAAATTCGGCATCAGCCAGGGATGCGGGTATGATGAAAGTCCCCCACCTTTTTTTAACTCTCTTCTAAAATTTTTCAATTGATTATTTGTAATTCTTCCCTCTAAAAATGCCCTGGCATAAATTCCGGGAGAAGCGTGACCCTGAAAAAAGACCTGGTCGCCGTCATATCCCTCTCCTTTTCCTTTAAAGAAATGATTAAAACCTACTTCGTATAAAGTGGCGGCAGAAGCGTACGTAGAAATATGTCCGCCTATCCCGCTAACTGATTTGTTTGCTTTAACCACCATTGCCATTGCGTTCCAGCGGATCAAACTTTTTATACGTCTTTCAATTTCTCTATTTCCAGGAAATGTCGGTTGGTCTTTTCGAGAGATAGTATTTATATAAGGTGTGTTAGCCGAAAACGGAATTGTAACACCTGCTTTCTGTGCACGGATTTGTAATTCTTGCAAAAGTTCTCGTACTCTTTCGTGTCCCCCGTGTTCTAAAACATAATCAAGAGAATAAAGCCATTCCCGGGTTTCAATTTCATTTGTGCTTAAATCTTTTTCCTTATCATTCATTATATAATTGCCCTTATTTCAAAAAAAATGAAATTACAATTAGTTCTGTTAAAGGATTTAATATACCCTAAAATATTATTAAAATGCTATTAACAGGGAAGTTTTTGTAATATTATAAGTGATAAACTTATATAAATTGGTTAGAAAACTCAAGAAATTAGCATTGATATCCATCACAACTTGTTTAGTGTTTTTTTACCGATTCCCAAATCAATAAAGACCAGCCGAGCAAAAGACTAATACCGCCTAAAGGAGTTACAATTACAAACAAAGTGTTTTGGGTTAATGCAAATAAATAAAGGGAAAACGAAAACAAAAAAACACCTATTGAAAAAAATAATGCCGGTTTAAAATACTTCTCATTCCCCAATAAACCGATAAGCAGAATTGCAACGGAGTGTATTAAATTATAATATGTTGCCGTTTTAAAAATCTCCAACATTTCGGGTGGTAAACTGTCTTTTAAAACGTGAGCACCAAATGCACCCAGTGCTACTCCTAAAAACCCGTAAACACCGGCAATAGTTATCCATATATTTTTTTTCATTGCAAAACCTTTCTATAATTTCACACGAAAATTTAATGATATTATAAATGTAAATTTCGGCATAAATTATTTATTTTAAGCTGAGTAATGATTTTACTATTTTTGTAGATTATTTATAAAAAATAACGGCTAATGACTTCAAACGAAATAAGACAGCAGTTTTTCGATTTTTTTAAAAACAAAGATCACAGGATAGTACCGAGTTCTCCCGTCGTTCCTTTTGACGACCCAACTCTTTTATTTACAAACGCCGGTATGAACCAGTTCAAAGATGTGTTTTTAGGACAGGGAAAAAGAGAGTACAAAAGAGCCGCCGACACCCAAAAATGCATCCGTGTAAGCGGCAAGCATAACGATCTGGAAGAGGTTGGGCACGATACTTATCACCATACTTTTTTTGAAATGCTCGGCAACTGGTCCTTCGGAGACTATTATAAAAAAGAAGCTATCAAATGGGGATGGGAACTTTTAACCGATGTTTGGAAACTACCGAAAAAAAGATTGTGGGCTACGGTTTACAGAACCGACGACGAAGCTTTTGAACTGTGGAAAAATGAAACGGATATAAATCCCAACCACATTCTCCGCTTTGACGAAAAAGATAATTTTTGGGAAATGGGTGAAACCGGTCCGTGCGGTCCGTGTTCAGAAATCCATATAAATTTAAGCGATGACTTCGATAATCCCGATCTTGTAAATGCAGGTTTGCCCGAATGTATCGAACTTTGGAATCTCGTTTTCATTCAGTACAATAAAGACGAAAAAGGCAAACTGCATGAGCTTCCACAAAAACACGTTGACACGGGAATGGGATTTGAAAGAATTTGTGCCGTGATACAGAATAAAAATTCAAATTATGATACCGATGTATTCAGTCCGTTGATTGAAGAGATTTCAAATCTTTCAGATTTAAAATATAGCGTGGAAGAAAATCAGGTTGCAATGCGCGTAATTGCAGATCACATCCGCACACTTACCTTTGCAATAGTGGACGGTGCCGTCCCCGGCAACGAAGGGCGCGGTTATGTGTTGAGGAGAATTTTAAGAAGAGCCGCACGGTACGGAAGAAAACTCGAATTAAAAAAACCGTTTTTATTCAAGTTAGTTGAAAGACTCGTAAAAGAAATGAGTAATGTTTTCCCCGAGATAAAAGAGAAACAGAAATACGTTGAGAAGATAATAAAAGCAGAAGAAGAAAGTTTCAATAAAACACTGGACAGGGGAATAGACCTCTTCGGGCAAATAGTTGAAGATTTGAAAAAGAAAAATGAGAAAACAATTCCGGGGAAAGACCTTTTTATGCTTTACGATACTTACGGTTTCCCTGTCGATTTGACAAATGTAATGGCTAAAGAAATTGGTTTAGAAATAGACGAGAAGGGATTTGAAGAATTAATGAACTCCCAAAAACAAAGGGGAAGAGAAGCATCAAAAGATAAATTCGCTTCCGTTAATATTTCAACGGAAAGCCTGGAAGGCTTTGAATTGATGGACAAAAAAGAAACTCTCTTTACAGGATATGACGAACTGAAAACAAACTCAAAAATAATCGGAAGGAAAAAGGAAGGGGAAAACGAACTAATTATTTTGGACAAAACACCATTCTACGTAGAAGCCGGCGGGCAGATTGACGACTTGGGAAGTTTAATCGTTGAAGATAATAATTACAGCGTGATTGATGTTACTAAAATAGACAATGAAATAATTCACATAATCGAAACAGGTGACGACAGCAACTTAAAACCCGGGACAGATACGCTTGCAAAAGTTAACGAAAAAAGAAGATGGGATATTATGCGCAACCACACTGCAACTCATTTTATGCATGCGGCAATGCGTCAAGTTTTGGGTACTCACGTTCACCAGGCAGGTTCGTATGTTGGACCGGACAGACTTCGTTTTGACTTTACCCATTTTTCAAAGGTCTCGGATTCGGAGTTAAAAGATATTGAAACCCTGGTTAACGAACAGCTTAGACGAAATATTCCTCTTCAGCATCACAGGGACACACCATTTGAAGAAGCAAAAAAAATGGGCGCACTAATGTTCTTCGGCGACAAATACGGTGATAAAGTTAACGTTGTTCAGTTCGGTGATTTTACAATGGAATTTTGCGGTGGTACGCACGTGCGTAATTCATCTGAAATCGGTTTGTTTAAAATAATCAGCGAATCCTCCATTTCCAGCGGTGTGAGGAGAATAGAAGCCGTTACTGGTGCAGGTGTGGAGCGGTATATCAATCGGCAAATAGAACAATTAAAAAACAAAGAAGAAAAACTTGCCGAACTTGCAGAAGAAAAAAGGAAAATTGAAAAAGAGATCTCTAAATTAAAATTAAAGGGAAATCTCGGACAAATTTCATCGTTGCTTGATACGCCTGTTAAAATGGGAGAAATAAATATTTACAAATCCCAGGTAAATGCCGAAAGCGTTGAGCAATTAAAATCTTTCGGTGATGAACTAAGAAACAAAAGTAAAAATGCGGTCGGTGTTTTGTTTGCGGATATTGAAGGTAAGGTCGGAATTGTTTGCGTAGTTTCCGACAACCTGATAAAAGAAAAAAACTTAAGCGCCGGAAAAATTGTAGGCGAGCTTGCAAAGCTTGTCGGCGGTGGCGGTGGCGGAAGACCCCACCTTGCAACAGCAGGCGGCAAAGACGTAAAAGCAATTCCGGATGCACTAAATAAAGTTGAAGAGATTGTGAAAAAGTTTTTAACGTAACTCTATTATTGGAAACCCAGTCCGTCAACTAACAGACCGGATTCCTCTTTTCTAATTTTAATTTCCAAACAAAAATCCGACTAATATGCAACGGTTTGCAGAATAGTCTTGACTATTTTGCAATATTGTGCGAGTTTTACGATATGAAAAGATATTTATTTAATCAAATATTGAATGACATAAAAAGTAAGATGGTTTTCATCACTGGTCCCCGACAGGTTGGTAAAACATATCTTGCCAAACAAATTATGGAAAAGTTTTCCAAGCCGCAGTATTTAAACTTTGATAATATCAACGACAGAAAAATAATAAATGAAATGAGTTGGAGAGTTAATTCGGATTTGTTGGTTTTCGATGAAATTCATAAAATGAAAAACTGGAAAGTCTTTCTTAAGGGAATTTACGATTCCCATCCTCCTGGTCAATCGATTTTAGTAACAGGAAGTGCGAGCTTGGAAACATTCAGGCAAAGCGGGGAATCGCTCGCCGGACGATATTTTCACTTGCGGTTGCACCCATTATCTGTAAAGGAACTAAAGGATAAATTACCTTCATTTGAGATAGTTGAAAGGTTAAGCAACTACGGCGGTTTCCCCGAACCGCTTCTAAACAGTTTTGAGAAGAGTGAACAAGAAGCTTTGGAATTTGCTTCAAGATGGAAAAAACAATATTACACGGATTTAATACGGGAAGACATTTTAGAGTACAGTAGAATTCTTGAAATACAAGCAATAAAACATTTATTGGAATTACTCAGAAATCGAGTAGGCTCGCCTCTTTCTTATCTTGCTTTGTCTGAAGATTTGCAAGTTTCTCCGAACACAATAAAAAAGTATATTCAAATTTTAGAGAGCTTGTATATTATTTTTATAATTCGTCCGTATCACAAAAATATTGCAAGGTCAATTTTAAAAGAACCTAAAGTATATTTTTATGATACTTCTTTTATTAAGGGTAACGAAGGTATAAAACTAGAAAATACGGTTGCCGCTTCACTTCTTAAAAATACCCAATATTTAGTTGATGCAAAAGGCAGAGATGTGGTCTTAAACTATGTAAGAAATAAAGACGGAAAAGAAATTGACTTTGTTATAGTAGTAGACGGCAAGCCCACACAATTTATAGAAACAAAACTAACCGACAAAAAACTTTCTGCTTCACTTGTTTACTATTCACAACGATTTAAGAATGCTAAGTTTATCCAATTAGTACATAACATACACCAGGAAGAAAATATCAAGGGTGTTGAAATTCTAAAAGCAGGCGATTGGCTGGCTGAACTTTTTGCTTAATAGAATTTATACTGTTTAAAATTAAAAGTATATTGATTATAATTACTTATATCACATTATCTTTTTAGATGAAAAAATCCAAAATAAAATATATTTGTTCCAACTGTGGATATGAGTCTTTACGCTGGCTGGGTAAATGTCCCGAATGCGAAAACTGGAATTCATTTACCGAAGAAATAATTGAAGAAAGTAAACGCACACCCAAACCTTTCAAAGGGAAAATTCAAATACAAAAAATCCAGGACATTTCTGCAAAAGAAACGGATAGAATTATTTCGGGCATAGCCGAGTTCGACAGAGTACTCGGCGGAGGGCTAATGCCCGGTTCTATTATTTTACTCGGCGGGGACCCGGGGATTGGGAAATCCACACTTGCAATGCAGACAACATCAAAACTAAATGACAGGGTTTTGTATGTAACGGGTGAAGAATCGACAAAACAAATTAAAATACGTTCGCAGAGATTAAATCTAAAATCCGATGATTTTTATGTGCTTGCGGAGACAAACCTTTCGGCTGTTCTGTCGGCAATAAAAGAACTGCAACCCGCTGTTGTTGTTATAGATTCTATTCAAACAATGTACAGGGAAGAGCTGGACAACTCCCCCGGCACGGTAACACAAATAAGGGAGTGTACTTCCCTGCTTCAAGATGCCGCTAAACGAAATAATTTTTGTGTGATTATTGTGGGGCACGTTACTAAGGACGGTATGATAGCGGGACCGAAAATTTTGGAACACATTGTGGATACCGTTTTATATTTTGAAGGAAATTCGGATTATTCATACAGAATACTGCGTGCACAAAAGAACCGCTACGGAAGTACGAATGAAATCGGGATTTTTGAAATGCGTGAAAGCGGTCTGCAGGAAATTAAAAATCCCAGTAAAATATTTTTAAGCGAAAGAGACAAACAAACTCCCGGCTCGGTTGTAACTTCCACAATCGAAGGAACACGGCCCCTGTTGTTGGAAGCACAGGCACTGGTTACGCCTTCAAATTTTGGTTATCCGCAGCGTGTATCAACCGGCTTTGACCAGAGAAGACTTTCAATTTTACTTGCGGTTTTGGAGAAGCACGGTAAATTAAGACTTTCATCGAACAATGTTTTTATTAATATGGCAGGCGGCGTAAAAATATACGAACCTGCAATAGACCTTGCCGTTTGCTGCAGCATTGCATCGAGTCTTTCAAACAAATTAATTGATAACAATACCGTTGTAATCGGGGAAGTGGGACTCGGCGGCGAAGTAAGAAGCGTGGGTAATATTGATAAGAGAATTCGGGAAGCGGAGAAACTCGGTTTTGAAAAAGTAATTTTACCCAAAAGCAATTTGAACGGGTTGAAAAGTAAATCAATAAAGCTTGTAGGTGTTGGTAATATACAAGAGACACTAAATAATATTATTTAACCATTTAATGTTTTGGTAAAATCTTTTGCTTTTCGTATTTTATTTTTGTTAAAGTGTGTTAATAAGAGAATAAAAAATCATGTCAAATATTAAATTGTTTCAAACACAACAAGTAAGAACCTATTGGGATGACAAAGATGAGAAATGGTTTTTTTCTATTGTTGATGTAATTGAGATATTAACTGAAAGTGTTAAACCGAGGGATTATTGGTACAGATTAAAAAAAAGGGAAAATAAAAATGGAATTGAACTGTCGACAAATTGTCGACAGTTGAAAATGAAAGCAAAAGATGCAAAGGGATTTGTAGAAAATAAAGACGCAGCAAGAATCGGCGAAAAGATTGCCGGTAATGCAAGAAAAGAGTTGGAAGAAGAAAGTGGTGAAAGCATAATATCATCAGAGAACTACTTACCCGAAAAGAAAACTAAAAATCTTAAAGAAAAGAAAAAGTAAATCAATAAAGATTGTCGGTGTTGGCAATATATAAGAAACACTAAATAATGTTATTTAAAGTTTTGATAAAATATTTTGCTTTTCGTGTTTTATAATATAAGTTACGTAATAAACGAATACGAATTTAAAACCTCAATAAACCTGTTTGTTGTAGGTAGGTAATGTGTTTGTTGAAAAGTTATGTACAAGCAACGAAGCATTAATGATAGTTGAATACAAGACAATAGAATTATTTGGCAAGATGCTTTTTGAAAAGGTGATTTTAATCCCACCATTCAAAAAAAAGAACCCCATGCCTAATGAAGCCTGTTTCTTATATATTATGGACGGAGAATACAATTCTATTTCCGAAAAAGAACAATTAAGAATAAAGGCTGATGAAGCCGTTTTGATGAAATGTGGTAGTTACCTATCTCAAATGTATACTTCCAAAACTTCAAAAAGATATGAAGCAGTGGCTGTTCATTTTTACCCGGATATTCTTAAAAAAGTTTACGACAATAAATTGCCGAATTTTTTAAAAACAGAAAAAGGAAATTCCGAACTAACAGGAATGGGAAAAATTAATAGCGACTTGTTAATCAGTAAATATATTGAAAGCATCCTTCTTTATTTTGAAAATCCGTCCCTCGTCGATGAAGAAATTCTAATCCTCAAACTAAAGGAGATTATTCTACTGTTGAATCAAACAAAAAATGCACCGGTTATTCACTCCATCTTATCTAATTTATTTAATCCGACTACTTACTCTTTTAGAGAAATAATAGACGCACATATATATTCGACCATCAGTCTTTCGGAACTTTCCGAATTGACAAATATGAGTTTATCTACTTTTAAAAGGGAGTTTAAAAAAATATATAACAACTCTCCTGCGGTTTACATAAAAGACAAAAAACTTACCAAAGCAAAAGAGCTTTTATCTGTTTCTAAATTACGAGTGAGTGATGTTACTTTCGATTCCGGCTTTAATAATGTAGCTCATTTTTCTAAATCTTTTAAGCAAAAATTTGGCATTACTCCTTCAAACTACCAATTGACCCATTTGAACAAACCTTTGAGCTAATTAGAATAAATCCCCTTTAATACAACGTTTATCTTTGCATCATTATTAATTAAATAGTGAATTCAAATATGAAAAATGTAGTGATTACAGGTAGCAACGGTGGTTTTGGGTATTTAACCACCTTAACATTGGCTCGAAAAGGCTACAAAGTTTGGGCAACAATGCGTGACCCTAATGGAAAAAACACAACTAAAAAATCAGAATTAGAAACAATTGCCCGTCAAGAAAATTTATCCGTTCAAATTGAAGAATTGGATATTACAAATGATAATTCTGTACAAGCCCTTGCCAACAGGGTAATCCAAGAGGATGGAAAATTAGATGTTCTTATCAATAATGCCGGCGTTATGTATGTTGGAATTACGGAAGCGTTCAGCCTGGAGCAGGTAAAGGAACAATTTGACACGAACTTCTACGGTGTAGTCAGAACGTCCAAAGCCTTTCTTAATGTAATGAGAAAATCTAATGATGGTTTAATCATTAACATATCTTCTTTGGCAGGACGACTTGTCTTTCCTTATTTTGGAATTTATTGTGCAAGTAAATTCGCATTAGAAGCATATTCCGAAGCTCTTAAATATGAATTAAAACCGTTGGGTGTTGATGTTAGCATCATAGAACCGGGCCCCTTTCCTACCGGATTACTTTATAGCGGTAATAAGGAAGCGGACAGTCGGGTGCTTGAAGGCTATGGAGAAATGAGTGGGATTCCCAAAGCTATGCTTCAAAATTTCGGAGAATTCTTTAAAAGCGATGACGCCCCCAATCCTCAATTAATAGCAGATGATGTTCTAAAACTAATTGAAACACCTAAAGGAAAACGACCGGTAAGACAAGTATCAGGTATTGATTATGGAACGGTAGAATTGAATGAAAAAGTTACCCCTATTCAGGAAAACCATATAAAGAATAATCTACAGATGGAACATCTACTATAATAAAATAATTCAAGAAATAAATTTTGATCATTATGAAAAAGTATACTATACCTTATTATCGGAGCAATCATTTTTGTCTCTTGTTCAAACAATAACGATTCACAATTATCCAAAGGAGTAAACAATATGGAAACAATAAAAGTATTAACGGAAAAAGACAAAATATATGCAACCGCTTTGATATACATCAAGGAAGGACAACAAAATAAATTTGAAGAATATAGAGCCAAAGCAGGAGCTATTCTTGAAAGACACAATGCTCGATTAGAGAAAGTCGTCAGACCCACTACGTTGGCACAAGGAGATATGCAACTGCCGGATGAAATTCATTTTGTGGTTTTTGACAGCAAGGAAAGTATGGATGCTGTAGGGAATGATGCTGATTATAAAAAAATTATAGAAGAGTTGCGTACTCCTTCGGTTGAAAGACTAATTGTCATTCCTTCAAAACTATCGGATTTTGAATTTACCAGAGAAATCGGAGATAAATCAAAAACTTATGGTATTGCCCTAATTAATTATAACAAGGGAGAAAAATATAAAGAATTATTTGAGGATTACCATGACCAAGTCTGTGAAATTATGCCTGAGTTTGGAACTCACTTTGAACGTTTTCTAATTCCTACAGGAATAAAAGGAGAATTTAAACGACCTGATGAAATTCATCGTTTCTACTTTGATTCGATGGAGGGTTTACAACAAATGGGAAGTGACCCAAGAATGCTAAAATTATTTCCATTAAGGGACGAATCGTTAAATGATTTAAATTTTATCATTGGTGAAGCTTTATAACCAATCAAGGCGCAAATGTTTTAAAAACATTTGTGCCTTTTAATATTTTTAAGGTATGAAATATTTTAATCAAAAAACATTATCTTTTTTAAGAGAACTCCCTCAAAACAATAATAGGGAGTGGTTTAACGCAAATAAAGAAACCTACAAAAAGGAAGTAGAAACGCCTTTCAAAACATTTATTTCGGATTTAATAATAGAGCTTCAACCATATATTCCCGAACTTTTTGTAGAGGCAAAAGAATGTGTTTTCCGAATATATAAAGATGTGAGGTTTAGTAAAGATAAAACGCCATACAAAAATCACGTATCTGCAGTGGTTAGCAAAGGTGGTCGCAAAGATAAAACCACTCCCGGGGCATATATTCAGATCTCCGGGGAAGACATCAGGCTATATAGCGGATGCTTTGTACTAACTCCCACACAGCGTGAGCAAATCAGAATTTCTATCTATAAAAATCTGGATAGTTTTAATTCTATCATTTACAATCCTTCCTTTGTAAAAACGTTTAATGAAGTCCGAGGAGAAAAGTATAAGAAAATACCATCTCCATATATTGAATCTGCTGAAATTCAACCGCTATTACTTAATAAATCATTTTACTTTTATGAGAAATATAAACTGGAATTGGCATTAAGCTCTAAACTATTAGAAACGATTGTCAATGATTATAAACAAGCCATTCAAATAAACGAATTCTTAAGAGAAGTTTTGAAAAAATAAAGCCAGCACATAACACTGTATATAAAAAATAACGGAGAAAGTGCAAGCTATTAAAGTTTGTACTTTTTGAGCTTATCGAAAAGTTAATGCTATAGACTCAGCTACTTTTCATATACTAACCTATTGTGCACAAGTTTATAAAACGACATAATGAACAGGTAAAAAAATCAACAAAGTCATCAAAACAAACTTGTATTCAACCCTATTCTAAAATTATTTTCTCCCTTGTAATTCAGCTTCCAGGCAAATT
>ENA-ORDP01000017-ORDP01000017.1-marine-sediment-metagenome-genome-assembly--contig:-NODE-17-length-89689-cov-4.449483_pt1 | contig 89689 bp, 83 predicted proteins | sample MGYA00248627_ERZ508539 | MGnify/ENA primary metagenome ERZ508539 (study PRJEB26208, sample SAMN05571518) | marine sediment metagenome | biome: deep sea; feature: Hydrothermal vent; material...
GAAATTCATATCTTATTGTTTATAAATGACTTATATTTTCAGGACCTGGGGAAATAAGTCACAAACGCATTTGCGGGTAATTTTTGACAAAGATGGGTTAACTTGATCCCGCGCAATGCCATGAGCGCCTTGACCACCGGTGCTAACTCCCAATGCTCCAGGGCTCGGACCATCTCTCGCTCTAACCCAGCTACCCGGGCTTCGGCCTGGTGGACTGCATCAACATATTCCTGAAAAACAATCTGTTGGATCGTGGTCCCCAACTTGAGCCCTTCCAGCCACCGGTAATGCGCCTGCGTCCAGTGACTTTTCCCCCGTTCATACAGACACCCATGGCGCAACAAAAATGCGCTCAAACGTTGCCGAGTGATGCGCTCCAATCCCTTCATATCTTCACGGGCCCTCGTCAGATCCCGGATCGCTTCCTGCGCCTGATTCGGTACCCAAACCGGGGTTAGCTCTCCCGCTCGATCCAATCGACTCAGCTTCTCACTATCTCGCCGGTCCGTCTTGACCCGATCCCCAGGCTTGCTCGGAATCAACGAGGGCGCCACAACAGAACAACGCTGCCCCAACCCACAAAGCTGTCGGTATATCGTGTAACCACAAGGCCCCGCTTCATAGCAAAAAGAAAGTACTTCCCCTTCCGGACTCAGATCCTTGACCAGCTTGCGGATCGCCGATGGACTGTTTGTAATCTGACCGTAATAGCGCGGCTTCCCTCCACAAGCATCGGCTACCGCTACTGCTATCGTATCCTTAATGTGTATCTAATCCTACAAACTTGCTACAATCTTTCATGACCTGTCCTCTCTCAATTATGGCTCTGTGCCTGGGTTAACCAATCTCAAGCATAACCCACGTGCTTGAGATTGGGCAGGTCAATACATGATGTCTAGAATAGAAATCGACCGGTTGATTGCTCCTGTAAAATTGCTTTGATTATACATGGCATTGATTTGTGTGCCGGTTCAGAAGGACATGAAGTAACCACCGTTGACCGGGATATTGGCACCGGTGATATAGCTGGCTCCTTCACTGCACAAGAAGCTGATCGTGCTGGCGATATCCTGCGGTTTGCCCATGCGGCCGATCGGAATGGAGGCCGTAATCTGGTTACGGATCACCTCTGGAATGGCCTGGGTCATTGCGGTGTCGATGTATCCGGGGGAAATCGAATTGACCGTCACGCCCTTGGCGGCCAGCTCTTGTGCCAGGGCCATGGTAAAACCATGGATCCCCGCCTTGGCTGCGCAATAGTTGGTCTGGCCAAACATGCCGCGTTGTCCATTGACTGAGGAAATGCTGATAATCCTACCCCAGCCACGATTGGCCATGGTTGCACTGAACTGCCGGGTGACATGGTAGATGCTGCTCAAATTGGTGTTAATTACAGCTTCCCACAGTTCCGGGGGAAGGTTCTTTAAGGTCTTGTCACGGGTGATGCCGGCACAGTTGACCAGTACATCCGGGCTAACGCCTTGCTCACGAAGGTCGGCAGCCATTGTCACACAGGAAGCGTCAGAAGAAACGTCTGCGGCCACAATGTTGACCACCAAGCCCTGTTGTCGTATCTGTTCGCACCATTGTTCAGCCTGTGCGGCTTCCGCCGGCAAATGCAGTGCATAGACCTGCATACCATCTTTGGCCAATTGCTGACAGGTCGCCGATCCGATACCGCCAATACCTCCGGTAACCAGAGCTGTTTTACTCGCCATGTAATTCCCCTTGTAGAAAAATGATGAGGTAAAGGGGATGGTATGTTTATTGGTGCCGCCCAAGCCCCGTATATTTTGTGCATCGCACAAAATATACGGATGAAAAAGAGAAGTCAAGCCGTATTAACAGGACCTGCCCACTCAATCTGATCCATCAATTCAGTGGCTGGGCCTAGGAGCCTGTCCGAGAACAGAGAACCTACTCCGGAAAAGCCCTTTTGGTCCATTTTTCCGCTTATTTTCGTTAAATACGAGTGACTATTCGCCTCAAATGATCAAAAAACTGGCCTCAAAATGGCTTCCCCTCGCAACGGTTCCTATTCTCGGACAGGCTCCTAGTCTTTGTTGTGGTATTTATTGACAGGCTGTAGGCCGCTCAAAAAGCTGCTCTGCATTTCCTGCCAGGCTTCCAGGTTTTTTTGCGCCAATTCCGTCATGGGTAGTAGCGAATTGCCATCAAACATCGACTGCAGTCCCTGTTGGTAGTGTTGCTGCTGGTTGATGAACGCCTCCATGCTGCGGCCTAAAAACTGTGTCAAAGCACCTTGCATGGTGTCACCGTAGAAACGGATCATACGTAGCAGAACCTCAGTGGTAAATATCGGGTTGCCACCTGCTTCCTGTTCATTGATGATCTGCAGCAATATACAGCGGGTGATATCGTCGCCGTTGCTGGCGTCAACCACACGGACCTCTTCGCCGGAAATAATTAAATCCTTGAGGTCATTGAGCGTGATATAGCGGCTCTGGCGGGTATCATAAATACGCCGGTTTGGGTATTTTTTGATAATCCGGGGTTCTGCAGACATTAATCTTGGGTCTCTGTGATCGATTGCGCACAGGCTACCACAATAGTCAGTCGGTTACCTGTTTATCTACGTAGTTATTGGTTATGCTGGTGGTACCCCCCCCCTAAACGGGCTATAGCGGCTCCTGGCTCGCGGGAAGTCATGGGCTCAGGTAGATGCGGCATGGGAATAATCCATCACCTTGTTCTGCGGCGATAAATAACGTATCTTTGTTGTGTTTATCCTACCGTGGAGCCAGGTAATTGTACTTTGGCAGTATTCCCGGTGGGCAAGATTGCGCAGTTAAAGTGAACAATAAACCAAACTAATGATTCAAAGTAAAGTCAAACACCGTGCTCTAAAGTGGTTGGAAACGCTGTTCTTCCCGGCATTTTGGCTGGTTAGTCGACTGCGCTTCCGAGTCAAAGCCGGTCTGCTCCTATTGATTCTTATTATTGCATTTTTCCTGGTGATTGCCAGTCTCTATCAGCGCCTTAATCGGGATATAGAAACCGCACGACAGGAGCTGATCGGCCTTGACTTGTTGCCGCCATTGTATCGTATTGTTGAGAGAATGCAGGAGCACCGTGGTCTTTCTTCAGGCGTCCTCAGTGGCGGCACTGTGCTGGATAAAGTCCGTCAGGTGAAGCAACAGATGGTGACCCGGGCTTTCAAGAGCCTGGGGGACAAGTTGCCCGCAGAGATCATTAGCAGTACAGATTGGCAGGAAATCCGCGAGGGTTGGTTATGGATTGTTGCACATGGCCTGACCTTGGATGTCGCTGACAATTTTTCCCGTCAACAGCAACTCATCGAAAAATTGTTGCGATTCTCTACCGCCTTGGCGGACCGGTTTTCTCTGACCTCCCAGCCGGATATTGGCATTCACTACCTGCTTAAAGCGTTACTGGATCAGTTGCCAGCCAAGCTGGAATCTCTGGCCCGCTTGCGCGGTGTTGTTACCGGAATACTGGCACAGCAGCACGCCAGTGTCGCGCAGGTCGTGCAAGTAAAAATACTGTTATATCAGGCCCGGTCTGCGATGACATCGCTGCGACAGGATCTTGAACACACGGGTCAACTCAACCCTTCTATCCAATACCAACTGACCACAGCTGCACAACGCCTGTCCACACAATATCGGTCGGTGGTCACTCCTCTACGATTAAACCTGCTAGCTGTAAATCTGCCGGTAGCAAATTTGCCTGTAAAAATGTTGTATATGTCTGCCGCTGATTTCTTTGCGCGGGCTTCGACTGCTATTTCCACGGGATACAGCATCACCTCACGGGATTTGATCCCGGAAATACGACGGCTGATTCTCCAGCGCCTCAATGAGGCAAAAAATACCCGTATCAGCAGCCTGTTGGTTGCGATTACGGCGTTACTTCTGGTGCTCTATTTTTCGATCGGTATGTATTGGTCTGCCTTGCGCTCAATCCAGTATATCTCCCGTACCGCGGACCAACTTGCCAGAGGAGACCTGGGTCTGCGACTGCAGATGGGGGCCAAGAGTGAACTTGGGGCAGTGGCAGACAGCATCAACGATCTGGTCGATGAGTTGACCCGTCTGGTGCGTCTGGAAAAAGAAAGCAGAGAGCGGGTTCAGGCGATTGTTGATTCCTCTCAGGATGCGCTGGTGGAGCTGGATGCCGAGGGTCGGATCACGGGCTGGAGTTATCAGGCACAAAAGCAACTCGGATGGACCAGGGATCAGGTACTTGGCCAGGATTCCCGGCAGGTGCTAATTCCGGAATCACTGCGTGACCGGCATCTGCTCCGAATCGACGAGTTTATCAGCACCGGTGATGCTGCGCAGTTGAATAAGGGAATTGAAACCAAAATATTGCACCGTGATGGCCATAGTATTGCGGTGGAGGTATCACTGGCGCCGGTGCGAACCGCTCAGGGTTATGAGTTCAACGTTTTTATTCGTGATATCAGTCTACGCAAACAATCACAATTGCGTAAGCAAACGCGCCGCCTGGTGTTGGAGCAACTGGTTAACAGCGAGCCACTCAGCGATATTCTTGCGTCTATCATCAAGGCGGTAGAGCAGGAGAATCCACTGGTTTTATGTAGTATTTTATTACTGGATCGAGATGGCAATAACTTGCTGCTGGGGGCGGCACCGAGTTTGCCGGATTTCTTTAATGCGGCTAATGATGGTTTTGCTGTCGGTGAGGATGTGGGCTGCAGTGATGTGCTCGCCTACCGTGGGCAACGTATTCTTGTCGAAGACCTGCAAAAAAACACCACAGGATCTGCAGCCAGGGAATTGGCGTTTCGGGCACAACTGCATTCCTGTTGGTCAGAACCGGTAATCGGTGCCGATGCCAGGGTGTTGGGTGCTTTTACCTTGTTCCGCCGACAACCAGGGCAACCCGGGACAGCGGATATTGCGTTAATTGAATATGCAGCCCAACTCACTGCACTGGCCATTGAACGGCACCGGGCTAACCAGCGTCTGCAATTGTCTTCACGGATTTTTACCGAGGCCGGAGAGGGCATTACGGTGACGGATGCCAAGGGTACCATACTCGATGTCAATCCGGCTTTCTGCGCCATCACCGGCTACAGCCGCTCCGAGGTTCTTGGTAAGAACCCAAGTATTCTCAAGTCGGGCAAACAGTCCGGTGCGTTCTATGCCAGCATGTGGCAACAGATCCGTGAACAGGGTAGCTGGCAGGGAGAGATCTGGAATCGACGCAAAAATGGTGAGCTCTATGCTGAAATATTGACCATATCCAGCATCATGAACGAAGAGCATGAGATTTCCCATTATGTTGGCTTATTCTCTGATATTACCCTGATCAAGCAACAGCAAAAGACCCTGGAATTTATGGCGCACTACGATGTACTGACGGCGTTGCCGAATCGCAACCTTTTTGCAGATCGTCTCAACCAGGCCATATCCCGGAGCAAGCGCAAACAGACACTGCTGGCGGTGTGCTTCCTCGATCTGGATAATTTTAAGGCCGTCAATGACCAATATGGCCATGCTACCGGTGACCGTCTATTGATTGAGGTAACCAGTCGTATCCGTGCCAATATTCGTGAAGAGGATACGGCCTGTCGTCAAGGGGGTGATGAATTTGTCCTTTTGCTACAGGAGCTAAAAACCATGGATCAGTGTGAGCAGATGCTTGAACGTATCTGTAATGCGGTCGCGCAGCCGTATCCGATTGACGGTTGTCAGCATCGTATCAGCGTTTCCACAGGAGTAACACTTTACCCCATGGATGATGCGGACCCGGATATGTTGGTTCGTCATGCCGATCAGGCGATGTATCAGGCCAAGCAGGCAGGCAAAAATCGCTATCATTTGTTCGATGTTGCTAAAGACCAACAATCAGTCAACCAACATCAACGACTGCGGGAGATGGAAGTGGCCCTGCAAGAAGGCCAGTTTTGCCTGTACTATCAACCCAAAGTAAATATGGCAAGTGGTACCATTGTCGGCGTGGAGGCCTTGATTCGCTGGCAGCATCCGCAACGGGGTTTGCTGGTGCCGGACGCGTTTCTACCTTACGTCGAAGGTACGGCACTGGAAATCAACCTGGGTGACTGGGTTATCGAGCAGGCCTTGCAATACAGCACACAGGCCGCAAAAGAACAATCGGTATCCCGGGTCAGTATTAATATTTCCTCAAAACACCTGCAGTCTCCAGCATTTGTGGACCAGCTGCTGCGATTTCTGGAGTGTTACCCCGAAATGGATCCCGGTTCTTTGCAACTGGAAATTCTCGAAAGCAGTGCCTTGGGTGATTTGCAGGTTATCTCCGATGTTATCAAAAAATGCCAAAAAGCCTGTGGAGTTCAGATTGCCCTGGATGATTTTGGTACCGGCTATTCATCGTTGGCACATATGCGCAATCTATCTGCCGATATTATCAAGATCGATCGCAGTTTCGTTAATGGCCTGCTCGACGATTATGATGATTACGCAATTGTTGAGGGGGTGATTGCCCTGGCAACTTCATTTAACTGCCAGGTGTTAGCAGAAGGTGTGGAGACTGTTGAACAGGGATTAATGTTGCTACTAATGGGCTGCGAGCAGGCACAGGGCTATGCGATCGCACGACCCATGCCGGCTTCAGAACTGACCCACTGGGTGCGACACTATCAAGCAAATCCCGACTGGCGGCAATTGCAGGTCACGGGATTCGGGGAGCAGGAAAATCAGCTGCAGCAGTACAGGTTGTTACTGCAGCACTGGCTGGATTCTTTCGTGGCCAATATCCAGACGCTATCGGAAACAGACAGGCGCTGGCCTGTATTGTCAAACAGCGATAGCCCACAAGCTGCCTGGATTCGACGAACCCGCCGTAAGCAACAATTTTCGATACTGTGGCTGGATCAGCTGGAAGTGATGCAGTTGCAGCTGCTTGACCGGGCACTCAAACTCTATGGACAATGGCAACAAGGTGAAAGTGGTGTCGCGTGCGAGGGTTTGGCTGGCCTGCGTGATATGGCTACGGTGGTTTTTCGACACCTGGAAAGTGCTGCTGGTCACCCTGTTGATGCGGCTGAAGTCTGAGTGATTATCCTCGCTTGCGTTTGACTGGGAAAAGAGGGCAGATTTCTTCGCGGGCAGGGAACTATCCATGCAAAAGCAGTGTCTATATGCCGCGTGTGTACCACAGTACTGATAGAGCCTGTTTTCGGATAGGCTCACGAATTCGACGCTGACTCCGTCCTAGCTGCTTTTGGCAACGTTAAAGTGGGGCGGGTTGGTTGGCGATTGCGGAGCGGTTCAGGCTATTTACGGCTATCCAAACGATGAAAGTATCACAAAATTTACAGTCGCCGGCAATGCCTCGTTCTGCCCCTGCGTACTTTACAATGGCAATCCATGCAGGCAGAATAGGACAGTCGAGTACGTTCCTGTGCTTTCATATCAACTGTCAAGAAATTGCCTATCCGAATAATACAGCCGTGGTGACGAATGCTGAAAGCGTTGATGAGGAGTTAATTCAGCGGGTGCAAAATGGCGACCAAAATGCTTTTGGCTTGCTGGTTCGTAAGTATGAACACAAAGTCGGCTTTGTTATTGCCCGCTACATCTCGGACACGCATGAAGTTGAAGACGTGGCCCAGGAAACCTTTATTAAGGCTTACCGTGCCATACATCGGTTTCGTGGTGACAGTGCCTTTTATACCTGGCTTTATCGAATTGCCGTTAATACTTCAAAGAACTATCTGGTGTCACAAAAGCGCAGACCACCCGACAGTGACCTTGAGGCATCGGAGATAGAGTCTACCGGTATCGGCCGGGTGATGCATGATATTGATACGCCGGAGGCGGGGGCCTTGAGTCGGGAAATCGCCCAAACGGTAACAGATACCCTTCATAGATTGCCCGAAGAGTTGCAACAAGCATTGGAGTTGCGGGAATTGCAGGGTATGAGCTATGAAGACATCGCCGAGCAGATGCGCTGTCCATTGGGTACTGTTAGATCAAGAATTTTCCGCGCCCGAGAGGCTATTGACAAGGAATTACGGCCACTTTTGGCCTAAGGTCTGTCTGTGGACAGTTTCCTGATAAGAAGTGAAGTTTGAGGGTATGGCAATGACAGAAAAGTTATCCGAATTGATCGATGGTGAGCTGCGCGGCGACTTAGCCACCCAGCTCAGTCAGATAGTCGCCGACGGTGCGTTGCGGCAGACCTGGAGTCGGTATCATAGGATTGGGGCCGTCCTGCGTGAAGAGCATTCACCCTTGTCCGCTGATTTTGCTGCACGTTTCGAGGCCCGCCTCAAGGATGAGCCTGTCATTTTATGTCCGCAGCGAGATGGGAATGCTGCCATTGTTGTTGTCAAAGCTTCACCTGACGAGAGTGTCGGGGTGAGATTATGGCAGAATTTGGCGTTAGCGGCATCGCTGGCGGCGATAGCACTACTCTCCTGGCACCAGTTTGGTAATCCCGCTGTCAAGCGTGGAGGTCCAGATTATGTGGCACAGTTGCAACAGAGCAGCCAAAAGGTGCAACAAAGGGCCCGACCAGCCGACGATCTCGATATTTATTTGTTTGAACATGGCCAATACGCCTCTGTGTCCGATCTCAATGGTCTCATGGCTTATACCAAATTTGTCAGCTATGGTAACGGTGACTGAGTGATGCGCTGTGGTTCAGTAGGGTTGTTGCGGTCAATGGTGCGGCGCGCGTGCTTCACCGGTGGGCTTATGTTGGCGGGTTTGCTTGGTGGGTCGCTGTTGCTTTCAGTGCCGGCTTTTGCGCTCACACCCGGCGATTGGTTGATGCGCACTCATGCTGCCAGTAAACAACTCAATTATCGCGGCACCTACGTGTATTCTCATAATGGTCGCGTGGAGTCGATGCGTATTATCCGTAAAATTGAGGATGGTGGAGGGGTGCGTGAACGGCTTTATTCATTGAACGGGGCTAAACGGGAAATTATTCGAGACAACGGCAAGATCTGGTGTTATCTGCCGGACCGTAAGATCGGCGTACATGAGTACCTCCAGGTGTCATCCCGACAGTTCCCGAATATTGTGCCACAGGATATTGCCTCCCTGAAGCGCTACTATCGGTTGCGAGTCGGCAAGCAGGTTTCCAGAATAGCCAATCGTAGCGCCAGTCAGCTGGTGATTCTGCCACGTGACCGATTTCGTTACGGTTTCGATTTATGGGCTGATCAGGATACCGGGCTGTTGTTACGTGCCTCCCTGGTCGATTTTTCAACCCGCTTGCTGGATCAGTACCTATTCGTTTCATTGACCATCGGGGGGGATATCCCCGATCGGGAATTGCAGCCGATGACGGCCAGGAAGGATCTGAAGTGGTACATCGGTACCAGCGAGAATATGAGCCAGTCTGCGGCTGCCTCTGACTGGAAGGTTGGTATGTTGCCACCAGGTTTTACTTTGCGGCAACGGATTCAGCGGATTACTCCACTACGCCAGGCTCGTCTCGAACATTTGATCTACTCGGATGGCTTGTCGGCCACCTCGGTATTCATTGAGGATATATCCCCTGACGACACGCGACCGCTAAGTGGCCCCAAGTCCATGGGAGCGGTTAATGCTTATATCCGCTATGTCGGTAATGCCAGAATCACCGTTATCGGCGAAGTGCCTGAGCGTACCGTGGAAATGATTGCCAAGTCAGTGCGCTTCGGAACTTCCTGAAGTTTGTACCTGTTGGTTGATTGTACTTGCTGGGTGATTGTACTGCTGGGTGATTGTACTGGGGAAATGCCCGTGAACAGGGTAGAATAGGCGTCCGCTTGTTTTTCCTGAGGCTCGGACACAATACGTTCGTGAATTGATCCAGATGTGTTATCGAAACGGGTTGCCCACAGTTTTGGGTGGCCGGGTGCTGCGTGCATCATTATTTCCTGCCTGGGCAAATCGCTTCTTCAAGTCTTGTTGGGGCCAGTTTTGTAGAGGCCAGTTTTGTAGAGGATTGGGCGGTGGTGAAATTCGCCCTCCCAGGTTCCATGGCTCCTGAGCATGAGTGTGGTATCACCATGCTTGCGTATGGGTGGTGAAATGACCAGGTCAACAGCGAAGGGCTCATCTGAGAGCAAAGAGAACCCATGACTTTCGGAAAGGCTCCCGGCACACGCCAGGCAAGAATCCGTAATTTCGCCATTATTGCCCATATTGATCATGGTAAGTCGACGCTGGCAGATCGCTTGATCCAGTTTTGTGGAGGCTTGAGTGGTCGTGAAATGCAGGAACAGGTGCTCGATTCCATGGATCTGGAACGTGAGCGTGGTATCACCATCAAGGCACAGAGTGTGGCGTTAACCTACCAAGCCACAGATGGTGTTGCCTATCAATTGAACCTTATCGACACCCCCGGGCATGTGGATTTCAGTTATGAAGTTTCCCGTTCGCTGACCGCTTGTGAAGGGGCTCTGTTGGTGGTCGATGCTTCGCAGGGTGTGGAAGCACAGACGGTGGCCAATTGCTACACTGCGGTGGAGTACGGGTTGGAGATCGTTCCGGTTCTGAACAAGATTGATCTACCAGCTGCCGATAGCGAGCGTGTGGCCGGTGAGATTGAGGATGTAATTGGGATCGATTGCAGCAATGCCCTGGCTGTGAGCGCCAAAACCGGGGCAGGAATTGCCGAGTTACTCGAGGCGATTGTGCATCGTCTGCCGGCCCCCGGGGGTGATGAAAAAGCCAATCTTAAGGCCCTGATTATGGATTCCTGGTTTGATAATTACCTGGGCACAGTGTCTTTGGTCCGCCTCGTTGATGGCTGCCTACGCAAGAAAGATAAAATCACCTTGATGGCCAGTGGTTCCCACTATCTGGTTGATGGAGTCGGGATCTTTACCCCCAAGCGAACCGCAGTTGAACAGCTGCGATGTGGAGAGGTCGGCTATGTGGTGGCGGGTATCAAGGAGGTCAAGCATGCCCGGGTTGGCGATACAATCACCCTGGCTGCCCAGCCAACGACTACTGCTTTGGTGGGTTTCAGGGATGTCCAGCCAAGGGTATTTTCCGGCTTGTATCCGGTTAATTCGGCAGAATTCGAGAATTTCCGTAATGCGTTGGATAAGCTCAGCCTTAATGATGCCTCATTACATTATGAGCCGGAGTCATCGCAAGCCTTGGGATTTGGATTTCGATGTGGTTTTCTGGGTATGCTGCATATGGAAATCATTCAGGAGAGGCTGGAGCGGGAATATGATCTGGAGTTGATCAGTACGGCACCGACTGTGATCTATGAAGTGGCCATGACCGATGGCAGTACGCTGAGTATCGCCAATCCCTCGCAGTTGCCGGCGATGAATAAAATCACAGAAATTCGTGAACCGATCATTGAAATACACATTCTGGTACCGCAGACTTACCTCGGTGCGGTCATGAGACTTTGTATCGAGCGGCGTGGTAGTCAGAAAAATTTGCAGTATCATGGTCGTCAGGTAATGGCAATTTTTGAAATCCCCTTGAGTGAGGTGGTGCTGGATTTTTTTGATCGTCTAAAATCTGTCAGCCGTGGTTATGCATCCATGGATTATGCATCACTCGGTTATACCGCTGCTGATATGGTACGCCTGGATATATTGGTCAATGGTGAACGGGTGGATTCACTATCCTTACTGGTGCATCGACAACAGGCAACCTACCGGGGTCGTGAATTGATCAAGCGGATGCGCAAGTTGATCCCCCGGCAGATGTTTGATGTCGCCCTGCAGTCGGCGATTGGTTCAAAAATTATTGCCCGGGAGACGGTCAAGGCCTTGCGCAAGAATGTCACGGCCAAGTGTTATGGTGGGGATATTACGCGTAAGCGCAAGTTGTTGGAAAAGCAGAAAGCAGGTAAGAAACGGATGAAGCAAATTGGATCGGTAGAAATTCCCCAGGAAGCCTTCCTGGCGGTGTTGCGTGTTGATGGAGACTAGAGAGTAATGAATTTTTCACAAGTGTTGTTTTATGCCCTGGTGGTCACCGGGGTGGTGGTGTTGTGGGAGCGGTTGTTTGCGGCACCTAAACGGTTGGCCGGGCAGGCCGGGCAGGCCGGTCATCTTACCGAGGATGGTCCTGAAGGGGTCAAGCAATCGGTGGTGGTGGAGTATGCCCGGGCTTTTTTTCCGGTAATTCTCATTGTATTTGTACTGCGTTCTTTTGTGGTAGAACCATTCCGGATTCCCTCCGGATCCATGTTGTCAACCTTGCATATCGGCGACTTTATTCTGGTCAATAAGTTCCAGTACGGGATCCGCCTGCCGATCATCAATCGTAAAATTGTGCCGATCGGTGAGCCCAAACGAGGGGATGTCATGGTCTTTCGTTTCCCTCGTGATCCATCGGTCAATTTTATCAAACGGGTGATCGGATTGCCTGGTGATCGCATTACCTATCGAAAAAAGCAGGTGTATATTAATGGCAAGCTGGCTCCACAACAGCAAGTGGGTAGTTTTTCCTTCGAGTCCGGTGGCATGCGGGAGGTCAAGGGAGCTTCAATCAATGAAACCCTGGGTAAGGTCGTACACAAAATTGTGCTTGATCCCATGCGGCCCTACAATCCTCGTGAACTGGAGTTTACCGTCCCGAAGGGGCAGTATTTTATGATGGGGGATAACCGGGATTATAGTAATGACAGTCGCTACTGGGGCTTCGTACCGGAAGCCAATATTGTTGGCAGAGCCTTCTTTATCTGGTTCAGCTGGAACCATAAAACCAGTTCTCCCGACTGGTCCCGGCTGGGAATGTCGATTGACTGATGGTGTTATTACGAATGCAAAATCCTCACAGGTGGTCAAAAAAAATTATTGGTTGCAGCTGTTGGGGACTGCTGTCATACAGTAATATTTGGCTAATCCGGGCTTATTTGTACATCCGCACAGCGGAGGTCTTACGATGGTAGAACACAGAAAATGGCTATGGGGAAAATCAGCACAGGCCAGAGACCCAGGTCCCTCGTGGTATCGACAAGGCGGTTGGACACTATGGAGTTTGGGGTTGGTACTAGCCCTGATTATTTTTTTCGCCTTGTTGCTGTTCAAACTGATCCCGCCCTATCTGGATGATCAAAAGATCCAGAAAGCACTTAATTCCGTGATACAGGAACAGCACGTTGAGCAGATGAGCCGCAGAGCCATTGTTAGCCGCCTGAGTAATATTCTTTATATTGATTTTGCACTCGACCTGGTGGATATCAAAAAGGACCTGAAAATCACCAAGAACAACAATATTCTGAAACTCGCCATCGACTATGAGGTGGTGATACCGATGGCCTACAATATCAGTGCCCTGCTGACTTTTTCGGATCGGGCCGAGATGCCGATGAAGGTCCCGTGAGGGTAGGAACAAGCGCAGGTCTGTCGGATGCTGCGTGTAGCGAACTCTCGCATCAACTTGAATATCGGTTCAGCAACGAGCAGTTGTTGGCGCAGGCCTTGACACATCGCAGCAAGCATCATGAAAACTATGAGCGGCTGGAATTTCTCGGCGACAGTGTTTTGGGAATAATCGTCAGTGAAGCATTGTATCAACGTTTTCCGCAAGTCGCCGAAGGCAAATTGAGCCGGATGCGCGCCAGCCTGGTTTGTGGTCGTAGCTTGTCTGAAATTTCCCGCAGCCTGGGCCTGGGCCATTACGTATTGCTCGGAGCTGGTGAGTTGAAAAGTGGTGGTTTTGACCGTAATTCAATCCTCGCCGACCTCTTGGAGGCGGTCATCGGGGCCATGTATCTGGACGGTGGCTGGGATCAGGTACGAAGTTTTGTTTTGCGGATTTTGCAGCAAAAAATATTGAACATTCACTCGGATACCGATTTACGTGATGCCAAAACACGGCTTCAGGAATGGCTGCAACAGCAAAACCTGGCTCTTCCGGTCTATCGGGTGATCACCACCTCGGGGCAGGATCACTGCAAGGAATTTGTGGTTGTCTGCAGTATTGATAAGGCACATGATTTCACCGGTCGCGGGCGTAGTCGCCGGTATGCCGAACAACATGCCGCAACGTTGGCATTGCAATTCTGCATACCCGAACCTGCCATTCCAATGAGTCGATGACCAATGGGTCATTGAGAATCCTTTTTCTGTGAGCGTGTTGATGGAAAGCAGCGACTATCGCTTCGGCTTTGTTGCCGTTGTCGGGCGGCCCAATGTTGGCAAGTCGACACTGGTGAATGCCTTGCTTGGCACCAAGGTCAGTATTGTTTCGCATCGTGCCCAGACCACCCGACACCGCATTCTCGGGGTTCATACCAATGATCATTGCCAGATTGTTTTTGTCGATACCCCAGGTCTGCATGGTGAACGAAAGAAATACCTGAATCGGGTCATTAACCGTACCGCCATGAGTAGCCTCGAAGGCGTAGATCTGGTGTTATTTGTAGTGGTAGCCGGGCGTTGGACTGCAGCCGATGCAGCGGCTCTGCAAGTGGTTCAGGCACAAGCGGCAAAGGTATTTTTGGTCATCAATAAAATCGATCGTATCACGGATCGAAAGCGGCTCTTGCCGATTATTCAGGACCTTGGCAGCAAGTCGGTATTTGCAGAGATTATCCCGCTGTCGGCTTTGCGGCATACCAACCTGGGGGAGCTGCTGGATACAATTACCGCATATATGCCACAGGGGTCACAGGGATTTCCAGCAGATCAGATCACCGACAAGGGTCCCCGTTTCATGGCTGCAGAGTTGATTCGGGAGCAGCTATTCTCCGGTCTCGGTGATGAACTGCCGTATGCCACGGCGGTAGAGATCGAGTCACTGGAGACAACCCCGGAGCTGGTGCGTATTCATGCAGTCATCTGGGTCGAACGCAGTGGCCAGCGACCGATTGTGATCGGTCAGCAGGGGCGTCAGATCAAGCGTCTGGGTCAACGTGCCCGTCGGGCATTGGAAAGCTATTTTCAATGTCAGGTATTTGTTAAGCTTTGGGTCAAGGTTCGTAGTGGCTGGGCGGATGATATCAACAGTTTGCGGGTGTTGGGCTATACTGAGGAATAACAGTGGCAACACGACGTTTCAGTGACCAGCCAGGCTTCGTGCTGCATACCCGGGCCTGGTCGGAAACCAGTTTATTGGTCGATATTTTCAGTCGCAACCAGGGGCGGTTGCGATTGCTGGCAAAGGGTGCGCGGCGTCCGAAATCCGGTCAACGTGGGCTATTGTTGCCTTTCCAGCCTCTGCTGTTCGGCTGGAGTGGACGTGGTGAAATGCCGGTATTGACGGCTGTGGAATCAGATCTCGCTAATCGACACACACCACTTTGTGGTGAGGCCAGGTTGTGTGGCTATTATCTCAATGAGTTGTTGCTGCGACTTTTGGTCCGGCATGATGCCCATGAGGGCTTGTTTGTTGAATATGCCAATACCTTGCGGTCGCTGGTTGTGCCGAAATGGTCTGAAGATATTCTGAGGATATTTGAGAAACGATTGCTGGAGCAAGTGGGTTATGGTATGTGTCTGCATGCTGAAATGGCATCCAACAGGCCGGTTGAGTCACACCTGCGCTATTGTTATATTATCGGTACTGGTCCGCAATTACTGGTTAATTCGCAGCATCAGCAGGCCAATAGTATCTCTGGCGCTACGTTATTGGCGCTGGCCGCAGAACACTGGTGTGATGCACCGCAAAGGCGGGAAAGCAAACAGTTACTGCGCCGGGTGTTGCAGTATTATCTCGATGGCAAGCCACTGCGAAGCCGTAAGGTAGTTCAGGCTGTGTATGCCCATCGGGGTCGGGAAGCGGTTTGTGAACAGCCCTTTGAAGAAGGCTGATACCAGAAGAAGGCTGATATTTTCGAATGAGACGGAGCAACAGGCTATGAGTCATCTTGGGGTCAATATCGATCACATCGCAACGCTGCGACAGGCCCGGGGCAGTCGCTATCCGGATCCGGTACAGGCAGCATTCGTCGCAGAACAGGCCGGCGCAAACAGTATCACCATTCACTTGCGTGAGGATCGACGGCATATCCAGGATCGGGATGTAAAGTTGTTGCATGAAACCTTGCAAACCAAGATGAATTTAGAAATGGCGATCACGGCCCAAATGCTGGACGTGTGTGCACGGGTTGGCCCGGATGATTGCTGTCTGGTCCCGGAAAACCGCCAGGAGTTGACTACTGAAGGAGGTTTGGATGTGGTTGCACAAGTTGATCAGGTCAGCAAAGCTGTCGTCATGCTGTCTGCGGCCAGGGTCAGGGTATCACTATTTATCGATCCTGAGGAACAGCAGATCCTGGCCGCACAGCAAGTTGGTGCAGCCGTGGTCGAGTTGCATACCGGTCGTTATGCCGATGCCCCGGATGCCACACTGCGGCAGCTGGAGCTGACGCGCTTGATCGAGGCTGCCCGTTTTGCTGCATCATTGGGGTTGCAGGTCAACGCCGGTCATGGCCTGCATTATCACAATGTCACTGCAATCGCCGCTATTGCCGAAGTTAATGAGCTGAATATTGGTCACGCGATTATTGCCAGGGCCTTGTTTGTCGGTCTCGATTGTGCAGTACGGGAGATGAAAGCACTTCTGGAATTGCGGTAGGATTATTTCTTGCCGCGTGGTGCGAAGCCCTCGGGTAGTTGGCCCAGGTCCCCCTCCCCAAACAAAAAGCCGAGCAGGTGCTGCTCAATCACATCAAGGGTTGCCGGGTCCGCCGTACTCAAGCGGTTTTCATTCATGATTGTGACCAGGCGTTGCTGCCACAGACTCCAGGCTTCGTTTGAAATATTCTCATAAATTCGTTGCCCGAGGTCACCTGGATAGGGCACATAGGTGAGCCCTTCGGCCTGTTTGTTTAAATGCTGACAAAAAACCGTCCGATTCATGGTGAATCCTCATTGACAAATGGTGGAGAAGAAGCTGGAAGAAAAACTTGACTATTGCACGGTGTGTATTATAAATACACACCTCTGAAATGTCAGCCAGGAATTGATCCGGTCGGTTGTTTTTGCCAACACCTGAAGTGGAGTGGATCTTCAGAAGAGGTTGGTCAGAATGAGGAGAACGTCATCAGGTCAAGTACTGACCATGTAAGCAAAAATAACTGCGTTGCTGCAGTCACCTACGGAGAAAGTTCATGTCACAGCATACCTACCCTGCTGCTATTACCGATGAGTTCATGCTGGTTACTGCGTCTGCGGGTGAGAAAATCGCCCAGTTATTGCGCTCTGCGGATAGTGAAATCAATAGTGTGAGAATTTTTGTTTCCGGTGGCGGTTGTAACGGCATGAATTATGGCATGACCTTTACCGAGGGAACACAGTATCGTGACAGTGTGCTGCGTAGTGAAGACTACCAGATTGTGGTCGATCCAGTGGCGCTGGGCTACCTGAAGGGTTGTGAGATCGATTATGTTGAAGATGGGGTTAATACCAGCTTCGTTTTCAATAACGTGTTTCAGTCCGTTGGTGGCACTGGCGGCTGCTCCGGTTGTGGCGGTGGTGCTTGCGGTATGTGAAGCGGGTGAATGGGTAACCGCTACGGATCAACGGCCGATTCAGCCGTGTTGCGGGGTGCGATTCTGTTACTTGCGCCGCATGCCAGTTATCGACTGGCACCTTTCGTCCGGGCGGCCAGGGCATTGCAGCTACGGCCCATCGTCGTGGTGCCGGTCCATGGCGTGGTCGATAGCACGGTACTGGTCGGTCAGCAGGGCCTTCTTCTTGACACCAGTCATCCGTCTGCAGTCTTAGAGGCTATTCGGAAATTGCGTCGTCAGTACCCGATTCTTGGGGTGCTGGGATTGGATGATGCGGTATTGCCGCTGGCGGTACAGGTTGCCCAATGGTTGGAGTTGCCACATAACACGTTGTCCGCTGTGGCCACGGCTTCGCGCAAGGACTTGGCACGGCGTTGCCAGCGTGAACGTGGTGTCCGTACTCCGACCTTTGTCGACGTGGATCTTGATGCGGCTGACGCACTCGTTTCCACATGGAAAGTCTATCCCTGCGTGGTTAAGCCAGTCAATATGGCGGCCAGCCAAGGGGTTATTCGGGCCAATTGCGCAATCGATTTGCAGGCTGCCATAGACCGGATTCGGGCGATTTACCGGTCTTCTGAAAAACGCCCGCAACGGCTGATCATTGAGCAATATCTCGAGGGTGATGAAATTGCCGTTGAGGCTGTGCTACAACAGGGTAGTTTGCAGATATTGACCATTTTTGACAAACCGGATCCGTTGCAAGGCCCGTATTTTGAAGAAAGCATCTATGTCACGCCAAGTGTTATACCAACCGCACAGCTCAAGCAGGTTGAACATCTACTCAGTGCCTGCTGTTCTGCGTATGGATTGTACACCGGGCCGGTACATGCTGAGTGCCGGATCAACGCACAGGGTGCATGGTTGCTTGAATTGGCACCGCGAACCATTGGCGGGCTTTGCAGTCGGTTATTTTCACACGGTACCGGTCAGAATCTCGAGCAACTGGTGCTGGCGCTGGCAATCGGTGATGAGATCACCTGGCAACGACCCGTCAGAGCCAGTGGCGTGATGATGATTCCAGTGCGGTCGGGAGGAATCCTGCGGCGGGTGGAGGGGTTATCAGCAGCTTGCAAGGTGCCGGGGATTGAGGAAATTCTGATTGATGTCAGGGAAGGGTACGAACTTGTGCCCTGGCCGGAAGGCAATACCTACCCAGGCTTCATCTTCGCCAGCGCCGAGCAGCCATCCAAGGTGGTCAAGGCGCTGCGACAGGCCCATGCCCTATTACAATTTGTTACTTCGCCGTTATTGGTCAGCGGCCGGGTTGCCTGAAGGTTGAGGTGTTTTTGGCTTAAAAGCCGATTTTGGCGCCGATCGTAATCAAGCTGATATCATTGCTCCCGGTAGCACCGGAATACTCTGCCTCAAACGTCACATTTTTCCAGGGGCGCAGACCCAGGCCGGCACCGAAGCCGAGGCTGGTATCGTCTTCCTTGAGATTGAAAGTCGCTCCCCGCGAATGGATGCTGGACTGGATGCCGCCGAGTTTGCCTTTAAAATAGACTGTGCCTGGTGTCTTGTAGGTAAAAAATAAACTCTGGGTTTCCACACTCCAGTTGCCGGTGGCGCTATAAATGCTGTCGAGGCCAATGCTGCCATCGGTCGTCGAAGTGGTTGCTGAAAATTCAATGGTAGAACTGCCGCTAAAGCCAACCGGGCGGGTAAACTCGTAACCAACTGTGATGCCGGCATTGCTGGTTTCCTGATGACCGGCACGGCCAATTTTTGCGGCACCAAAATCAGCACCGACCAGCCAGGTTCCATCGGCAGTTTGGCCAAACCAGGTCGGTTCTTCGGCAGCTGCCAGACTGCTGATTGGCAGCGAGGCACAAATACCGGCTATCGCAAAAAAGTGGGTCAATCGGTGATTAAAGACTTTCATTGGACGTATCCTCGAAGGAAGTGGTTCGGGTGAGGCGGTGATACAGGCATTTTTCGGCCCAGTCCTATACAATGCCGCTACCCCTGCTAAAAATAGCAGGCTTGTGCTGTTTATTCAATACACTATATCCTTAATATCTTTATAACAGTGACCTGTGTCGTTCAGTATAATGGGAATTTTCACAGATTGTGGACGATAAATGTTGACTGATGAAGCCTTCCGGGAGGCTGTCCGAGAACAGAAAGCCTACTGCGGAAAAGCTGACTCTGGCCATTTTTCCCCCTGATTCTCGTTACATACAACCAGTATTCGCCTCAAATCATGAGAAAATTGACCTCAAAGCAGCTTTCCCTCGCTACGACCGCCATGGATGGCGCAAGTGCCGGTTTTGCAGGAGCAACAAACCGGTCGACTCCTGTCCTTGGACAGCCTCCCAGATGAGCAAACAACTGAGTCCTTTCCTGTTTCCACCATCACCGGGGCGGCGAGCCCGCGGCAGTAGTGGCGGGTTTTCAGCCCCGGCCCGGATGCTTTTGACCCTGGCTGCCTTTGTTATCGTAGTGGCCGGGATGAAGGCTTCTCAGGAATTGTTGACGCCCTTTCTGTTGTCGGCATTTCTGGCCATTATTGGCACACCTCCACTGCTGTGGTTGCGCCAGCGCGGGTTACCGTCCTGGTTATCACTACTGCTGGTGTTGTCGGTCATTTTGCTTGCTGTTTTAGTCTTGGTGATCGGGGTAGGGCATTCTGTTGACAGTTTCAGTCGCGCGGTTCCACTCTATCAGCAGCGTTTACATGCGCTGGCTTTGCACTTTCTGACTTTTTTTGAACCACTGGGTATTGATCTTTCTCAACAGAAGTTCCTCCAATATCTGGATCCTGCAGCTGCCATTGGTCTGGTTGGCAGCCTGGTCAATAGCTTAGGTGGAGTATTAACCAATGTATTTATGATTCTTTTGACCGTGGTTTTTCTGCTGCAGGAGAGTGTCACCCTACCCGGGAAATTGCACGCCGCACTGAAAAATCCACAGCAATACCTGGCTCGGTCACGACGCTTTATCAGCAATGTGCAGCGCTACTTGTTGATTAAAACTGCAACCAGCCTGGCTACAGGGCTGACGGTTTGGATCTGGTTGCTGGTCCTGAAGGTTGACTTTGCCGCGCTCTGGGGTGTGCTCGCGTTCTTTCTTAATTTCGTACCCAATATCGGTTCGGTGATCGCAGCGGTGCCGGCCATTTTGCTGGCTCTGGTGCAATTGGGAGCCAGTACCGCATTGTGGGTTGCTGCGGGCTTCGTGGTGGTCAATAATCTGGTCGGAAATGTCATTGAGCCGAAATTCCTGGGTCGCAGTCTGGGTCTTTCCACCCTGGTGGTATTTGTGTCGCTGGTGTTCTGGGGTTGGGTGCTGGGCCCGGTGGGTATGTTTTTGTCGGTGCCGCTGTCCATGTTGGTAAAAATTGCTGTGGAAAGCAACGAGCACACGCGCTGGTTATCTATCCTGCTCGGTTCCGAGGTTCCATCCACGACAGCAGCGGCCGCGGATGATGTCGACCTGGCAGACCTGATGGGCGAAGACCAACAAAATGACGAGTGACGACACTTATCCGGTGCCGTTGAATAGGATTGGCGGATGAATTTGCAGCAGATCTCGACCTTGGTGGGTCAGGAATTGTTACGACGGCAGCAACGGCTGATCACCGTGGAGTCTTGTACCGGCGGCTCGATTGCCCAGGTAATCACCGCTATTGCTGGTAGTTCGGCGTGGTTTGAGGGTGGGTTCATCACCTATAGCAACGCTTCTAAGGTAGCCCTGGTGGGGGTTTCAGCAGCTGTTCTGGCAAGCGCTGGTGCGGTCAGTGCCGAGGTCGTCGAGGCCATGGTGGCAGGGGGTTGTCAGCGTATTGGTGCGCAATGGGGAGTTGCCGTGAGCGGAGTTGCCGGGCCGGGAGGGGGTACCCCAGATAAACCGGTGGGGACTGTATACATCGCTTGGCAGGATGGTAAACAATACATTTGGTCATGCCGGTTTTTTTTTGAGGGAGATCGTGAAGAGGTGCGGTTACAAACGGTACAGGCCGCGCTGCAAGGGCTTTTGTCCGCTTTGCGGTCTTACCCGTGGTAGTACTGTCTCCTGGAGGGAGCCCTTGCAAAGCCCAAAACTTGCGTGTCATGCTCATGTTGCAGTGTTATAATCCGCGCTCGAAATTATTTTTCGAAATGCTGCCTTTGCGCCTGGGAGGCTGTCCGGGAATAGGAGCCGTCGTGAGGGAAGGCGGGTAACGTATGGATACATGAGGGAGAAATAATGGACGACAAAAAAGCCAAGGCCTTGAGTGCGGCGTTGGGACAGATCGAACGACAATTTGGCAAGGGTTCGGTCATGCGCCTCGGAGATGAGCATATTGATGCCAATATCGCGGCCATATCGACCGGCTCATTAGGGCTGGATATCGCACTTGGCATCGGTGGTTTACCCAAGGGTCGGGTGGCTGAAATTTACGGCCCGGAATCCTCTGGAAAAACGACACTAACGCTATCGGTGATTGCGCAAGCGCAGAAACAAGGGGGTACCGCGGCATTTATCGATGCGGAACACGCGCTTGATCCCGGCTATGCCGGTCGCATCGGGGTTGACGTTGACAACCTGCTGGTAGCGCAGCCTGATACCGGGGAACAGGCATTGGAAATTGCGGATATGCTGGTCCGTTCTGCTGCTATCGACGTGGTGGTGATCGACTCGGTCGCAGCGTTAACGCCGAAGGCTGAAATCGAAGGGGAAATGGGTGATGTGCATGTGGGGCTGCAGGCCCGACTGATGTCGCAGGCCTTGCGCAAGTTGACGGCCAATATCAAACGTTCCAATACCCTGGTGATCTTCATCAACCAGATCCGCATGAAAATCGGCGTCATGTTCGGCAACCCGGAGACCACCTCCGGTGGCAACGCCCTGAAATTCTATGCTTCGGTGCGTATGGATATTCGTAGAATCGGCGCTATCAAGAAAGGTGATGAAGTGACCGGTAGCCGGACCCGGGTCAAGGTGATCAAGAACAAGGTCGCACCACCCTTTAAACAGACCGAGTTCGATATTTTATACAATGTGGGTATTTCTCTGGAGGGGGAATTGGTGGATATGGCAGTAGAGGATGGTCTGGTGGAAAAATCGGGATCCTGGTATAGCTGTCAGGGTGAACGTATCGGCCAGGGGCGGGACAATGCCCGCCAGTTCCTTTTGGATCACCCTGAAATGGCCGCACAGCTTGAAGCCGACTTGCGTAGCCGACACGGTTTGCCGGAGTTTGCCGGTGCGGCTGCGGCTGTGCAAGCCTGATTCATAAAACCCTAGTGCTTTCGCGCCATACCTGTGCGGCCCTCTTATCCAGTCGAGGATGCGGCGATGCGCTTGCTGGCCCGGCGCGAGCATGCGGTTGGTGAGCTGCAACAAAAGCTGGTCAGCAGGGGCTATCCATCGAGTGAGGTTACCGCTGCACTGCAACAGCTGCAACAGCAAGGCTTGTTGAGTGATCGGCGTTTCACGGAAACCTATGTGCATTATCGTGTGCAGCGTGGTGACGGGCCATTAAAATTGCGTCGGGAGTTGGAACTGCGGGGTGTATCGGCCAATATTTTCGAGCCCCAGCTTGAGCAGGTAGACTGGTCTGCGGTACTGCTGCAACACTGGCAACGTCGCTTTTCCACCCCTGCCAGCAATTATCGGGAATGGGCCCGGCAGGCCCGACACCTACAGTCCAGGGGGTTTAGCAGTGAGCAGATTCGTTGCCATATGCCGGCCAGAATTGAACGGGCTGTAGAGGATGAATAGAGACAATCAACCATGAAGACGGCTGCAATTCGCCAGTTATTTCTTGATTATTTTCACAATAACGGTCACAAGGTGGTCCGCAGCAGTCCGCTAGTGCCGCAAAATGATCCTACCTTGCTGTTCACCAATGCCGGTATGGTGCAGTTCAAGGACACCTTCCTGGGGCTGGAACAACGCGACTATCCGCGTGCCGTGACGGTACAGCGTTGTGTGCGTGCCGGTGGCAAGCACAATGATCTGGATAATGTTGGCTACACGGCCCGTCATCACACTTTTTTCGAGATGATGGGTAATTTCAGTTTTGGGGATTATTTTAAGCGTGAGGCAATCCATCATGCCTGGCGCTTGTTGACCGAAGAAATCGGCTTGGCACCGGAAAAGCTGTGGGTCACGGTCTATGCGGACGATGACGAGGCAGCAGCCATCTGGTTGGATGATATCGGAATTCATCCACAGTGTTTTACCCGTATCGATGGCGAGGATAACTTCTGGAGTATGGGTGATACCGGTCCCTGCGGCCCCTGCAGTGAAATTTTTTATGACCATGGTCCGCAAGTTGCGGGTGGTCCGCCGGGGACCGCAGAGGAAGACGGTGATCGCTATATTGAAATCTGGAATCTGGTGTTCATGCAATATAACCGCGATGCCAGCGGCACCCTGGTGCCATTGCCGAGGCCGTCTGTGGATACTGGCATGGGGCTGGAGCGACTGGCCGCAGTGTTACAGGGTGTACACAGTAACTATGATATCGATCTGTTTCAAAATTTGATCCAGGCCGCGGCCGGGGTACTCGGGGTTAAGAATCCTGACAGCCAGTCACTGCGGGTGATTGCCGATCATATCCGCTCCACGGCTTTTCTGATTACCGATGGTGTGATGCCAGGTAATGAAGGCCGGGGCTATGTATTGCGACGGATTATTCGGCGTGCGGTTCGCCATGGCTATATGCTCGGTGGTCAGTTGCCGTTTTTTTATCGGCTGGTACCGGCGCTGGTACAGGAAATGGCTGCAGCATATCCAGAATTGCGGGAAGCGGCGCCATTGGTTGAGCAGGTTTTGAAACAGGAAGAGTTGAAGTTTGCAGAAACCCTGGACCAGGGCATGGCTATTCTGCGCCGGGAAATGACCCAAACTCATGGCGATACGCTTTCCGGGGCAGTGGCCTTCAAGCTTTATGATACGTATGGTTTTCCACTGGATTTGACCATGGATATGGCACGGGAGCGCCAACTTCAGGTGGATACAGTGGGTTTTGATGCCTTGATGGCCGCACAACGGGCCCGTGCCAGGGCCGCTGGTCACTTTGCCGAGGTCGAAAAAAACCACTTTGAAGTCTCGCAGCCGAGCCATTTTGTTGGCTATGAAACCACGACCAACAACGGTCGGGTACTGGCCCAGCAGCATGCCGGGCAGGCGGTGTCGCAGCTGACAGCGGGACAGGATGGATTGCTGGCCCTGGACTGTACGGCCTTTTATGCCCAAAGCGGCGGACAGGTTGCGGACCGAGGCCGGATCAGTACTGATAATGCCGTATTCGATGTTACCGACGTGCAGAAACTGCCCGGCGGGGTTATTGGTCACTACGGCAAACTGCTTTCCGGTTGCCTGTCGTCAGGGGCCGAGGTCAAGGTCGAAGTGGCAGCGGCGTCGCGAATGGCGACTGCGCGCAATCATTCTGCAACGCATTTGTTACATGCTGCACTGAAGCAAGTGTTGGGTAGCCATGTACAGCAAAAAGGCTCCCTGGTTGCACCGGATCGTTTGCGCTTTGATTTTTCTCATTTTCAGGCCCCAAAACCGGAGCAACTGCAACAGGTCGAGGCCTTGGCCAATGCGGAAATTCTCGCTGATCATGTGGTAACGACACAGCTTATGAAGCTTGAGGAAGCCAGGGCCAGTGGTGCGATGGCACTATTTGGAGAGAAATACGAGGATGAGGTGCGGGTGGTCAGTATGGGCGACTTTTCCCATGAGTTGTGTGGTGGCACGCATGTGCCGAGGACCGGGGTGATTGGTAGTGTCTATATTATGGCCGAATCCGGTGTTGCTGCCGGGGTACGACGTATCGAGGCAGTGACCGGGCAGGTCGCCGTGCACTATGTACAGCAGCAGCGCTCCCTGGTACAACAACTTGGCAGCACAGTAAAAGCCTCACCGATTGAACTGCTGATGAAAACCCGACAGTTGCTGGATCGGCAGCGACAGCTGGAGCAGCAACTGAAACAGTTGCAGCAGCAACAGGTACGGGAAAGTGGTGAGGATCTGGTCGCGGCGGCGCTTGATATTGATGGTATTCGTGTGGTGGCTGCCCAGGTGGCGGTTGCCGAAGTCGATACCATGCGTCAGACTATTGATCAGTTAAAGGACAAGCTTGGTTCGGCCGTGGTGGTGCTGGCTGCTGTCCGGGATGATAAAGTCATGTTGATCTGTGGCGTGAGCAAAGGTCTGTCCGGGATTGTTCCAGCCGGCAAACTGGTGGCCCAATTGGCTGTGCTGGTGGGTGGTCGTGGTGGTGGCAGGCCGGGTATGGCCCAGGGAGGCGGCCCCGACGTGGGGCAATTACCGGCCGCATTGGCTGCGGTCGAACCCTGGGTTCGGGAACGGCTGAAAGCTGCGCCATGATGATCCGCATGCCACTGCCAGTACCGCAATCGGTACTTCGCCAGGCCGGTAAGCCTAGGTAAGAACAGAACTAATGTCGCTTATTGTACAAAAATTTGGTGGTACTTCGGTGGCCAATGCGGAGTGTATCAACGCAGTGGCGGACATGGTTGCGAAAACCCATCGCCAGGGGGATGCCACGGTGGTGGTGTTATCCGCCATGAGTGGCGAGACCAATCGTCTCCTGGCCCTGGCCCGGGAAGTCAACGAACAGGCGCCGGCCCGTGAAATTGATATGCTGGTTTCCACCGGAGAACAAGTAACGATCGCTTTGTTGGCCATGGCCCTGGACGAACGTGGTATCAGTGCCCGTTCCTATACCGGTGGCCAGGTGAATATTCTGACCGACAATATACACGGCAAAGCTCGGATCCTGGAGATCGACAGTGCCCGGATTAACAAGGATCTCGGTGCCAAGCGGGTCGTCGTGGTTGCCGGTTTTCAGGGCATCGACCGGGAAGGGGACATCACGACCCTGGGGCGGGGTGGTTCAGATATTACTGCGGTGGCGTTGGCGGCGGCATTAAAAGCGGATGAATGTCGAATCTATACCGATGTTGACGGGGTCTATACTGCAGACCCACGTATTGTCCCTGAGGCACAACGGCTGGAAATCATTACCTTCGAGGAAATGCTCGAACTGTCCAGCCTGGGGGCTAAGGTGCTGCAGACTCGTTCGGTAGAGTTTGCCGGTAAATATCGTGTCCCGCTGCGAGTCCTATCTACGTTTAAGGAAGGTCCGGGGACCTTGATTAGCTACGAGGAACCAGTAATGGAACAACCCTTGATTTCCGGCATCGCCGGCCAGACCGATGATGCCAAGCTGACCATACGCGGCATACCGGACAAACCCGGTATTGCGCACACGGTTTTGGCTGCAATTGCCGACACCCAGATCAATGTCGACATGATCATTCAGAATGTTGGTGCTGACGGTACCACCGACCTGACGTTTACCCTCAGTCGCCATGATTTGCCACAGGCGCGTGCAGAACTGGATCGCCTGGCTGCGGAGCTCGGTGCTTCTGAGGTAATCGGGGATGAGCATGTGGCGAAGATCTCCGTGGTCGGGGTGGGTATGCGCTCCCATTCCGGGGTGGCCAGTACGATGTTCAAGTCGCTGGCCGCGGAAGGCATCAATATCCAGATGATTTCAACCTCTGAGATCAAGATTTCCGTGGTCGTGGAAGATAAATACCTGGAGCTGGCGATTCGTACCTTGCACAAGGCTTTTGGCTTGGGCGATACGATGTGTTCTGAAGACAGTACCACTGATCAAGAATAGAAGGGTTACAGGGAGAGAAGAACCATGCTGATATTAACCCGTAGAGCCGGTGAAACACTGAATATCGGAGATGATATCCAGATCACTGTATTGGGAGTGAAGGGCAACCAGGTACGAATCGGGATTACTGCACCCCGGGATGTGCCGGTGCACCGGGAGGAAATCTACAAGCGAATCCGCGGTGAAGATGCTGACCCCGATACTGCACCGGAACAGACAAATTCCACTGCTGACCAATAAACGCTTTACCCGCGAGTAAAAAATCACTATCCTACTCGACCGTTCCAAAAAGGAGAGGTGGCCGAGCGGCTGAAGGCGCTCCCCTGCTAAGGGAGTATGGGGTTTGTAGCCCCATCGAGGGTTCGAATCCCTCCCTCTCCGCCAGTGAACAATGCGCCCGTAGCTCAGTTGGATAGAGTACCTGGCTACGAACCAGGGGGTCGGGGGTTCGAATCCCTCCGGGCGTACCATTCACCGAGGTCGGACTGGACTCGGGAATGCCCGCATAAATGGAGACTCATGAACAGCAACAAGTTATCCGCAGTCATTCTGGCCGGTGGCACCGGATCTCGTCTCTGGCCGATGTCGCGAACCGAGATTCCCAAGCAGTTTCTCTGTCTTAATGGTAGCCAGACCATGCTCGATGAAACCATTGAGCGACTGCAGCCTTTGGTTTCTGCGGATGATGTGCTGGTGGTTTCCAGTTCCCGTTATGCAGCCGGTGAGGCTTACCAGACACTTTTGAACTATCAGACACTGCTGGAGCCGGTAGCTCGTAACACCGCTCCAGCAATTGCTTTGGCTGCGGCCTGGTTGTTGCAACAAGCCGATGCCCAAATGAAGCCGGTGATGCTGGTACTGCCGGCCGATCATGTGATCCGTGATATCAAAGCTTTTCACCAGGCCTTGCACACAGCCATTGGGGCTGCCGAGCAGGGTAAGCTGGTGACCTTCGGGATTGCACCACAGCGTGCGGATACCGGATTTGGTTATATTCAGGCTGCGACGACAACTATAGCTGCAGACACAGGTTGGCAGCCCGTGGCCGGTTTTACCGAAAAACCGGACCTGTTGACTGCCCAACACTATCTTGCGGCAGGTAATTATTATTGGAACTCGGGTATGTTTGTGTGGTGTGCACAGGATATTCTCGATGCTATTTCCAGGATTCTGCCCGATATCACCGCGGTTTTGCAGCAAATCATCGCCAGCGGTCAATTGATGGCGGATTTTCAATCTTGTGTGGACCAGTACTTCTCCGCTATGCCGGATGTTTCCATCGACCAGGGTGTACTCGAACAGGTCGCAAAGGAGCCCGGTAAGCTGGTTGTGGTGCCCTGTGATATTGGTTGGAGTGATGTGGGCAGTTGGGATGCCGTGCATGAAATTAGCCGGCACGATGCAAATGCAAATGTTGCTCGGGGCAATGTGCTGGCAGTGGACTGTAACAACACCTTGTTGCATAGTGACCATCGTCTGCTGGCTGCAGTTGGTATCAGGGACTTGTGTGTCATTGAAACCGATGATGCGGTACTGGTCGTACCCCGGGAGGAGACCCAGCGTGTGCGTGAAGTGGTGAAGGTTCTCAAAGACCTGGATGCCCCTGAACGAGCGATACACATGACCGTACGTCGGCCCTGGGGTAGCTATACCGTACTGGAAGAGCGCGAAGGCTATAAAATGAAACGGATCACCGTGGCTCCAGGGGCCAAGTTGTCGCTGCAGCGTCACCAGCATCGCTCCGAGCATTGGGTGGTGGTATCAGGAACGGCGACCGTGACCCGGGGTGAGGAAATCGAGATTGTGTCCCGCAATCAGTCGACCTATATTCCGGTGGGAACCCTTCATCGTATGGAAAACCGTGGCAAACTGCCGCTGCAGATTATTGAGGTCCAGGTAGGTGAGTACCTGGAGGAAGATGATATCGAACGTTTTGATGATGATTATGGACGCTCTCCGAGCGTATTATCGCCAGCAGACTAGGCTGTCCGGGAATAGGGTCCATTCTCTGCTCCCGAACAGTCTCCTGGAGTTTGTCATTCTAAAGGATTGAAGGAAACGATATGTCTAAAACGGCATTAATTACCGGAATTACGGGTCAGGATGGTGCCTATCTGGCAAACCTGTTACTGGGCAAAGGCTATCAGGTGCACGGCTTAATCCGGCGTGCCTCATTGTTCAATACCGCCCGTATCGACGATATCTATCAGGATCCCCATGGTAGTGGTCGCCGATTTACCCTGCATTATGGGGATATGACAGACTCCACCAACCTGGTGCGTATCGTGCAGTTGGTCAGGCCTGATGAGGTCTACAATCTGGCGGCCCAGAGCCATGTTGCTGTATCCTTTGAAGAGCCGGAATATACCGCAGATACTGACGGTATCGGTACCCTGCGACTACTGGAGGCCATCCGCCTGTTGGGTTTGCAGAAAACGACCCGCTTTTATCAGGCATCTACCTCCGAGCTCTTTGGCCTGGTGCAACAAATACCCCAGACCGAGCGCACCCCATTTCATCCCCGTTCCCCGTATGCGGTGGCCAAACTCTATGCCTACTGGATCACGGTTAATTACCGAGAGGCCTATGGGATGTACGCTTGTAACGGCATTTTATTCAATCATGAGTCGAAGAAACGGGGTGAAACTTTTGTGACTCGCAAGATTACCCGAGCCCTGGCCCGGATTAAGCTCGGCATTCAGGAGTGTTTGTATCTAGGTAATCTCGATGCCCGCAGGGACTGGGGTCATGCCAGGGATTTTGTCGAAATGCAATGGCTGATGTTGCAACAAGAGCAAGCGCGAGACTATGTCATCGCGACCGGAGAGCAACATTCGGTGCGTGATTTCATCAATCTGGCAGCACAGGAGATTGCCATGCCGGTGCATTGGCAAGGAGAGGGGCTTGCCGAGAAGGGGTATGATGAACAGGGGCGGTGTATTGTTCAGGTGGACCCACGCTATTATCGTCCGGCCGAGGTGGAGCAGTTGCTGGGTGATCCGAGTTTGGCCAAGGAGCAACTGGGTTGGGAACCTAAAACCCGTTTCACGGAGCTGGTGCAGGAGATGGCACAGCATGATATGAAGTTGGCGCAGCGTGATGCGCTGGTCAAAGATCACGGATTTCAGGCCGGTCAGTAGACTCGATTCACTGGGTTGCAGCACGTGGTTTGCCACCATTGTTACAAAATGTTATTTACCGAGCTTTGTTAATGTTGTGTCTTAATACCGGCGGTTAAGCCCTTCTCACTGAACAAATATAGCATGCCTGAGAATTCCTTATGCACAATCCATGAAAAGTGTCAATGGGGCTGAAGCTTATGCGGACCGAATTTTATTTTCAGCCATCTTATTGCGCTAAGATATTGAATAATATAATAAATAATGAGTGCCTAAAAATTAGGCATAAAGACCGGAAGCCTGTGTTTTTCTACGTTTAAGCGGGTTTTTTGCACAATGTCCACATACTTATCCACAGTTGCGGTGGGCAAAGTCACACCGCCTAAGAGATTCAATAAGTTAGCGGCATTGCCAGTCCAACGGACCATCAATAGGGCGACTAACCGGTATTGATCACGGTATGAACGGTCATGAACAGGATGCCAGGGTGGTTGATGTAGCCCTACCAGTACCTTTGCGACAAAGCTACCGTTACCTTGTGCCGACGGATATGGCCGCTCTCTACCCTGGGATGCGGGTTCGCGTGCCTTTTGGCCACCACCAACACATCGGGCTGGTGACACAAACCGATCGCTCACTGGCCACCGGGCTAAAGTCGGTACTTGAATGCCTGGATAAAAAGTCGATTGTGGATGCGTCTTTGATGACGTTGTTGCAATGGCTTGCCACCTATTACCACACCCCGATTGGTGAGGTGATGGAGTTGGCCCTACCGGTTCTGCTGCGTCGTGGCAAATCGACTCAACCTCAAGCACAGAGCGGCTGCCAGTTGACGCCAGCCGGTTGCACAGCAGATCCTGACACGCTCACTCGAGCACCACGTCAGCGGCAACTGCTGCAACTGCTGCATGCAGCGGGGGAGCACCGATTACTTGCCCCGGTGTTATGTCAGCACTATCCCGCCTGGAAGATCCCCGCTCGTGCGTTAGCACAGCGCGGTTTGGTCGAGAGGATTAGTGCATTACCCGAGCCTGTTCCAGCAGCTCCGATCAGGCCCCCTTTGACCATGCTGAATCCAGCACAGCAGCAGGTGGTAACAAGCATTCGTACTGCGGGATCGGGTTATCGAGCCCATGTTCTCGATGGCGTGACCGGCAGCGGCAAGACTGAAGTGTATCTGGCTCTGACACGTGATCAACTACAGCAGGGGCGCCAGGTATTGCTGCTGGTTCCGGAGATTTCACTAACCCCACAGCTGGTAGAGCGATTTCAGCAACAATTCGATCAACGCGTACAGGTCACACATTCCGCCCTGAGTCAGGCTCAGCGCCTCCAGGTCTGGCGTTTAGCACAAAGCGGCCAGGCCCAAGTGATACTGGGCACCCGCTCTGCAGTATTTTCTCCTATGCCGAAATTGGGCCTGATCGTGGTCGATGAAGAACATGACCCATCATTCAAGCAGCAGGAGGGATGTTTATACCATGGTCGCGACGTCGCGGTCATGCGTGCCAGAATACTGGATATACCGGTATTGCTAGGCTCTGCCACCCCTTCCTTGCAAAGTCTGGCGAACGTCAGGGCACGGCGCTATCAGTTGCACAAGCTGACAAAGCGGGCCGGGATGGCAAGCCTTCCCGGGGTTCAGTTACTTGACATCAGTGGTCTGCCGACTCGTGATGGGATCACCCGACCGTTACTCGAGGCGATTGCGCGGTGCCTGGACCGGGGGGAACAATGTTTGCTGTTTCTCAACCGTCGTGGTTTTGCACCGGTTCTACTCTGTGGCAATTGTCGCTGGGTGGCTGAATGTCGCTATTGCAACGCCCGTTTGACCTATCATCATGCCAGGCAACAATTACACTGTCATCATTGTGGTGCCCGTCAAACCTTGCCAAAGCATTGTCCCGATTGCAATTCGGCCAATCTGCAGCCGGTGGGAGAGGGTACCGAGCGCTTACAAACCACGTTGGAAAAACAGTTTCCCGGGCAGCGGGTGCTGCGTGTCGATCGCGACAGTGTGCGACATCAGGGGGATTTCGAGCAGTTGCGTGAACAAATCACCTCGGGGCAAGCACAAATTCTGGTGGGTACCCAGATGCTCGCTAAAGGGCATGATTTTCCCAACGTAACACTGGTGGGTATTGTCAATAGTGACAGTTCGCTATATAGCGTTGATTACCGTGCTACAGAACAGCTGGCCCAGCAATGCATCCAGGTGGCCGGCCGTGCCGGTCGTGCTGATAAACCCGGGCGGGTGCTGATTCAGACCCGTTTTCCGGAGCACCCGCTGTTTCAGGCGATTTGCCAGCATGATTACGCGGCCTGTGCCGATCAATTACTGGAACAACGACAACAGGCCCGGTTTCCACCCTTTATGCACTTTGCCCTGTTGCGTGCTGATGCGCTGCAGCCGGAATTACCGAACCGATTTTTGGGTATGGCCAAAGAGTTGGGTAGCGGCATTTTGTCCGGGCGGTCTGAGCAGAGGGTGGTGTTGTTTGATCCGGCGCCTGCACCCATGCTGCGGCGGGCCAGTCGTTATCGTATGCAGTTGCTGGCTCAGAGTCGACAGCGTGGTGCGTTGCAGGAATTTCTCCGGCAATGGGTGCAGCAGCTGGAAAAGAGTAAGTTGGGCCGAAAATTGCGCTGGTCACTGGATGTTGATCCGGTGACCTTGTTTTAGCCGTATCGTGCCGCATGAGTGTTTTTCAATAGTCGGTAAAGAGGGTCGAAAGGTGAGGATTACAAATAGGCTAGCAGCAGGCCGAAAAAGATCACTGCACCTACCCAGCTGTTGTTGAGAAAGGCTTTGAAACAGCTATCGCGAGTGCGCTCCCGGGCCTGATAGAGTTGCCAGGCAGCGGTCAGCAAAGCGATGGCAAGTCCCAAATAATAGTAGGCATTCAAGGATAGCAGCTGGCCAAGTTGTAGCAGGCAGGCGAACATCAGTACGTAGCAGATCACAATAGCCGTCAAATCATGTCGGCCAAACAATATTGCTGTCGATTTGACCCCGATTTTCAGATCATCATCGCGATCAACCATTGCGTACAGCGTGTCGTAAGCGATGACCCAGAAGATATTGGCTGCCAGCAGCCACCAGCTCGGGGCCGTCAAGGTATTGGCTTCGGCGGCATAGGCCATGGGAATGCCCCAGCCAAACGCCAGACCCAGATACAGCTGGGGTAAATGTGTGAGCCGTTTGACAAAAGGGTAGCTGGCAGCCAGCAGGGCACCGATAAAGGACAATTCTATCGTCAGTCGATTGAGATTGATCACCAGCACAAAGGCCAGTGTACACAAACCGGCAAACAGTACCAGTGCCTGGCGAGGGCTGATCACCCCGGTCACCAGCGGGCGCCCGGCGGTGCGTTTGACCAGGCCGTCAATATTTCGGTCCGCATAGTCATTAATGGTGCAGCCTGCTGCACGCATGACAAATACCCCGATGATGAAGATCAGCACAATACCCGGAGCTGGCCGACCACGACCCGCCAGCCATAACGCCCACAGTGTCGGCCACAACAGCAACAATGAACCGATCGGCCGATCCAGCCGCATCAGTTGCAGAACCCCGCTAATTTTATGACTTGTGTCGACCATGTGCCCTGAAAAAAGGGGTCAGAGCCCTTTTTCAACAATTAAATATATTATATTCAATAGTATAGTTAATAAAAACGGACTTAGGCCCCTTTTTTTCTGACCCTCTTGAATAAAGGAGATAGGTACCACCAGACCCAATAGCCCAGATCGAAACACCCAAACTCAAGAAGCCCAAACGATATCGTAAAAAGGGGTCAGAGCCCTTTTCTCGGTGATTGTCGTATATAATCCAACAGAGTTAGGCCATAAAAAGGGCTCTAACCCCTTTTTGCGGTGTGTCAGTGGTCCCTTCAAGCCGAGGGAGAGAGGCTGTGAACAATAAGCGTTCGACACTGATTGTCGATAAGAGTTTTCAGTATAATCAGATCATACCGGTGGTTACGATCGCAATACTAGCAGCCAATGCCGTGCTGATTTCTGTATTTTTACTGCTCGGCACTGACTCCAGTAACCGACTGCAGACCTTCATTTGGGTGGTGGCAGTGATTGAGGTCGTTTTGGTTGTTGCTGCCATCTATTATAGTGCGATAACCAGTAACCGGATTGCCGGGCCGGTTTATCGACTGAAAAAAGTGCTACGAGAAATCGCCGACGGTGATCTAACGGTACGTATCAAGCTGCGCAAGCGTGATTATTTACAGGATCTGGCACAGGAAATCAACGATGCGACGGCCCTGTTGGAAACCCGAATTCAGGCGATCCAGGTGGTGGCCACCAGCTTACGGGGAGAGGCTGCGGTTGAGGGTGGAGCGGATTCATCGTTGTCCGAACTTGACCGACTGCTAAAACCATTCAAGGTTCGCAATAGCGGGCAGTAATTCTGATGAGACGGCACCAAGAAATGACCGGATTTACCCTCATCGAGCTGATGATCGTGCTTGCTGTGATCTCGATATTGCTCATTATCGCGCTACCGATCTTTCAAAGTTATGCCTCCCGTGCAAAAGTATCCGAGGCCTTTGCACTGGCGAGTGGTGCGAAAACTGCTATGTCAGAAACTGTGATAGCGAACAGCGTCTGGCCCAGCAATAATCAGTCAGCAGGTTTGCCTTCAAAGACCTCTATTGTAGGGGCATTTGTACAATCTATTGAAGTGAAATCCGCAGGAAGGATATCGATAAAAATGGCCTCCGCCCCCACCTTGAACAGTGATCTGGCCGATAAACTGGTAGTGTTGCAGGGTAGTTTGGGTAAGGGTTCTGTGACCTGGACCTGTGCTCCTTTTCCCGAGACCACGGTGGCGGTACGATTTCTGCCGCCTGTTTGCCGATGACCGGTCGGTTTTTTTGTTCTGTCTCCAGGTTTTGGATCCACAACATCAAACATCACCATAGGGTTCGGCATCCCGAATCCAGCGCTGGATCAGGGCATCGACGGTAGCTGCTTGCTGTACTTGTGCGGACAGTGTCGCAACAAGCGGTAGCAAGGCGCGATCCCTGATAACGTCGGCGATCCGTAGCTGTTGTAGCCCGGTTTGACGGGTTCCGAGAATTTCGCCAGGGCCTCTTAGCTCCAGGTCGCGACGGGCAATCGCAAAGCCATCGTTGGTTTCGCGCATGGCCGTCAGTCGCTTGCGGCTATATTCGCCCAACGGCGGTTGATAGAGCAGAACACAGCTGGCCGCCTGTTGACCCCGGCCGACGCGGCCTCGTAGTTGATGCAGTTGGGACAGGCCAAGGCGTTCTGCATTCTCGATAATCATGAGTGTGGCAGTGGGTACATCCACACCGACTTCAATCACCGTAGTGGCCACTAACAGCCCGATGTCGTGATGGCGAAACCGGGTCATTACGGCTTCTTTCTCGGCACTCTTCATACGCCCGTGTACCAGGCCGATGGCAAGGTCCTTCAGTTCAGCTTGCAACTCACTCGCAGTGGTCACTGCGGCACGGGCTGCCAGAACTTCCGATTCATCGATTAGAGGACAGACCCAGTACACTTGCTGACCATTCTGACAGGCGCGATGCACTCGTTCCACCACCTCATCACGGCGGCTTTGAGGAACCGCTACCGTGGTTATCGTCTGTCGTCCCGGTGGTAGTTCATCGATACTGGAAATATCAAGTTCTGCATACAATGTCATGGCCAGGGTTCTGGGAATCGGTGTTGCCGTCATAATCAGCTGATGTGGTTGCAGCCCTTTGGCTTGCCCTTTTTGGCGCAAGGCCAGACGTTGGTCGACCCCAAAGCGGTGTTGTTCATCAACAATAATCAGGCCCAGCTGGGTAAAGGTCACGGTAGATTGAAACAGGGCATGTGTGCCGATCACGATTTGTGGTTGATTGCTGACCAGTTGAGTGTGGAGTTGTTGACGCTGCTTGCGGGTTATGCCACTGGCCAGCCAGTGGAGTGGGATCGGAAAGTCGGCTAACCACTGGCTGAAATTGTGAAAATGCTGCTCGGCCAGCAATTCCGTCGGTGCCATCAATGCCACTTGATAACCGGCTTCGAGAGCCCATAGCGCCGCAGCCGCAGCAATAATGGTTTTGCCGCAGCCAACATCTCCCTGGAGGAGTCGTAACATGGGTCGATTTCGTGCCAGATCTGCCTCAATCTCATTGAGTACACGTTGCTGTGCTGCGGTTAGTGCGAAGGGTAGTTGCTTGCGAAGTGTTTGCCATAGCATCCCCGTACTGTTCATACTCGGTGCCTTAGCGGCGAGTCGCCGCTGCCGTAATCGTAGTAGTGCCAAGCGATGGGCCAGTAATTCTTCCAGTGCCAGACGCTGCTGTGCCGGGTGCTGGCCCCGGGTGAGTAATTCGGTATCGGTGTCGGCGGGTGGTAGATGCAGAAATTGTAGCGCTTCACCCAGTGCGGGGAGGTTCTGGTCCAGACCGCAGTAATCGGGTAACAGTTCCGGTAGGGTCAGTGGCAAATCATCCAGGGCTTGTCGACAAAGCTTGCGCAGTGTCTGCTGACTGACTCCCTGGCAGGCCGGGTAGACCGGGGTCAGCGTGCGCTCAGTGGGGGGTGGTGGCTGATGGTCAAAGAGGCGGTATTCGGGGTGGATCAGCTCAGGACCATCGGGGCCAGGGCGAACTTCACCGAAACAGCGCAACCAACGACCGCGGGACAACTGCCGACGTTGTGCCTCGTTGAAATGAAAGAGTCGGATCTGTAAGCGACCGGGCCGGTCGTTATGGGGATCACGGAGTTGCACCAATAAGGCACGCCGACGGCCAAAGTACAGGCGACTGTCGCATATCTCGCCGACCACTGAAACCGTTTGCATGGGCCGTAATGTGGCCAGTGGAATATCACGGGAGCGGTCCTGGTAGCGAAAGGGCAGGTGGAAAAGCAGTGACTCGACGGAATCAATACCCAGCTTTTCCAGGCGCGCAGCGATCGCCGGGCCAACACCTTGCAGGGAGACCAGCGGGGTACCGTGACCGGTTGGAATTTTCATACTTGCCAATACGGCAAAAGAGGATATACCGTCCGCTTGATTCCGGGTTACAAGGCCAGTATAGCCTCGATCTCAACCACCACATCTTTAGGCAAGGCGGCAACACCGACGGCAGCACGGGCCGGATAGGGCTCGTTGAAAAACTCGGCCATGACTTCATTAACAACCGGAAAATGTTCAAGGTTGGTCAGAAAGACGGTGAGTTTCACGGTATCGGCAAGGCTGCCACCGGCAGCATTTGCGACTGCAGAGAGATTATTGAAGACCAGCCTGATCTGGTTGTGGACACTGTCGTTGAGAACTTCCATGGTCTTCGGCAGCAAGGGTATCTGACCTGAGATAAAGACCAGATTGCCGCATTTTACGGCCTGACTGTAACTGCCGATAGCACGGGGTGCCTGATCTGTGGCGACGTATTGCTTGCTCATGAGTTCTCCTGATAAGCTGAAAGATTATTCCTGGGTTGGATGGTAGCCGTTGTGAGTTGACCCGGGGCTATTGCAAAAAAGGATTATGCAGGCGTTCCTCACCCAGACTCGACATTGGGCCATGGCCCGGTAGAAAACGGACATCATCACCCAGGGGCAGCAGCCGGTCGTGGATTGAAGACAACAGCTGGGCGTGATCGCCCTGCGGGAAGTCACTGCGGCCGATCGAACCCTTGAAAAGAACGTCACCCACCAGGGCCAGTCTGGCGGTTGCTTCATAAAAAACCACATGACCCGGGGTGTGACCCGGACAGTGCAATACATCAAGCCGTAACTCGCCGACGGCAAGTTGCTGGCCGTGCTCCAGCCAATGATCTGTTTGCAAGGCAGGGGTATCGCCGAGGCCGAACATCCGGGCCTGTTCCGGGAGTGCCTGCAGCCAGAACTCATCCGCTTGCTGTGGTCCCCAAATCTCGACTCCAAGGATCTCTCTTAACGTGGCTGCTGCCGCTACATGATCCAAGTGACCATGGGTCAGTAAAATTTTTTCGACCCGCAACTGCTCCTCGTCGACAAGCCGTTTAATCCGCTCTGGTTCTCCACCCGGGTCCACTATGATGGCACTATGGGTCCTCTGACACCACAGCAGGCTGCAGTTTTGGGCAAAGGCAGTTACCGGGATCCAGCGCAAGCCTGGACCAGGTGCGGGCATGTTCGAAGCTCAGTAATGGATCGCCCGGGGTAGCGATTTGGCCGGGGCAACCCAACTGCTGACTTGAGAGGCACTGGGTGTTTTGCGGACCAATTTTTTCTCGGTATTGACGTCGACCATTTTGGCGCACAAATTATCGGGATTGCGTTGTGCCAGCTCGGGGACCGTATCCACACCGGCGACCTCCAGCAGGTCCGCGTATTGGGTGGCGATCCCCTTGATGCGTGACAAATCAGCACGATTTATCCACTTGAGGAGTAATTTCTGACTGACACCGGATGCATCAGCCAGGCTACTGCGGCCTTTGGGATCACTGCCCTTTTGTAATAAATCCTCTAGCGAACTCACGCCCACCGCAGATAGTTTGGTAGCATAGCTCGCTCCGATACCTTCGATATCAACCAGTTTGGTCATGATGTTTCTCCTCTTAGGTTAGCCGTTTCAGCAGGCATGGTAACGCTCCGTTAACGTTACCATGCCTGCCGTGATAAGCAAAGTCCGATGATGATGGGCTCCAAGTGGCCTACGCCCACCCGATAGGATGTGGATTTGTTTGCTGCTTACGAATGACGTAAGTCAGCCAGGGACTTCGGAACGAGGAAACAGTAGCAAATCCACTGCTGATAAGCTCTGGAAGTTTCCACCTATCAGGTTAGCGGAAACAGTTAACGGGGTTTGTTGCTTGTTGTTTTGGTGCCGGAGCGACGACGCTGGATCTGTTCTGCAGCTATATTCATACCGCGCAGTTGTTCTCGCACCCGTTGTAGGTTCGTATTGTTATAATAAGGGCCGAGGCGGACGCGATAATAACCTTTGCCCCTGATCGAGACTTTTTCGATGTGTGATTCCAGCCCGGTCAGTGCCAATCTGGCACGCAGTTTGTCGGCTTCGGCAAAACCGGGATAGGCGCCAGCCTGGAGCATATAGTAGGTGCCGGGCTTGAACCTGCTGGATTGGCTAGGTTGTGGGGTTTTCTTGGCAGCGGATTTTGTTGTTCCAGTCGTGATCGGTTTTGATTTTTTGGCAGGCTTGTTCAATTTTGGTGTGGGTAATTGCCGTTTTAACATCGGTGTTTTACGGAGCAGGCGGGTGTAAAAATCATATTTTGGCGCTGTGGGAAGAGTCTTGTTAGTGTTTTTATTAGCCGCATTGGAAGGCGCAGGCGGGGTCACATGTAACAGGGTTTTCAGCCCCTGGCCCATACCGACTTCGGCACCTTGCCAACCCAGATACAGCCAGGTTGACAAGGAGCCACAAAGTAGTCCGATCATCAGCATGAGCCAGCAGGGATGCAGATAGCGCTGCACCCACCCCGGTCTCCTGGAGCGGGTGGTGTTGCGTGGTTTGCGCCGTGCCTGTGCCATATGAAGCGGCCAGACTACATCTCTTTCAGAGCTAAAACACCGAGCAATCCCAGTCCGTTGGCCAGTGTCTGTCGGGTAGCAGCCAACAGGCGCAGGCGTGCGTTGCGCACTTCTGTCTGTGCCTTCAGGAAGCGGCAACTGGTGTAATAACTGTGTAGCTCAGTGGCCAGATCGCGTAGGTAATAGGCGATCAAATGTGGCTCATAGTGACTGGCAGCGGTCGCTACCACTTCCGGATAACGGGCTAAAATGGCCACCAGGGATTGTTCATTATCTCGGAGTAGTTTGCTGTAATCTGCAGATTCTGGTGGCACAATGCCCTGCTTGGCCGCCTGCCGGAACACACTACAGATGCGTGCATGGGCATATTGTATGTAATACACCGGATTTTCGTTGGATTGGGTTTTGGCCAGGTCCAGATCGAAATCCATGTGTTGTTCACTTTTGCGCAATATGTAGAAGAAGCGTGCAGCGTCGTTGCCCACTTCATGACGCAGCGCCCGAAGGGTGACAAAACTACCACCGCGAGTTGACATCGAAATCTTTTCCCGGCCGCGGTACAGTACCGCAAATTGCACCAGCAACAAATGTAGGGCCTGTGGATCCTGGCCCAGGGCCGAGAAGGAGGCCTTAACCCGGGGGATATAGCCGTGATGATCAGCGCCCCAGATGTCAATCAGCACGGCAAAACCACGTTCAACCTTGTTCAGATGATAGGCGATGTCAGCAGCAAAATAGGTGTGTGCACCATTTTCGCGTAGTACAACACGGTCTTTTTCATCGCCGAAGGCGGTAGAGCGAAACCACCAGGCACCATCCTGTTGATATAGATGGTTGTTGGTTTTGAGCGTCTCAATCGCCCGTGTAATGGCACCGCTGTCAACCAGGCTGCGTTCGGAAAACCAGCAGTCAAAATGAACACCGAATTGCTCCAGATCATCACGGATGTCGGCAACCAGGGTATCCAGACCCAGCTTGAAGACCCGCCTGTAGCCATCCTCGCCGAGGGCTTTGCGCATGTGTTCAATCATATGATCAAGCACTTTGTCAGCATTGTCCGGCAAGTTTTGGAAAATGGGTTCCAATGGTTGCCGCCAGCGGTCACCATCCTGTCGATGCAAGGTGGCAGCAATGTCAAATACATAATCGCCCTGATAGGCCTGTGGCGGGAATAACGCCCCGTTTTCACCACATAATTCCCCACATAATTCCAAGTAGCGCAGCCATACACTCAATGCCAAGATGGCCATTTGACGGCCGGCATCATTGACGTAGTATTCGGTGGCAACCTGGTAGCCGGTGGCTTTGAGCAGGCGCGCCAGCGTATCCCCGTAGGCGGCACCGCGGCCATGGCCGACATGTAATGGCCCGGTTGGGTTGGCGGACACGAACTCCACCATGACCGCTTGGCCCTTGCCATGGTTATTGTGGCCATAGTATTCGGCACCGTCCAGGATCTGATCGATAACGGTGAATTGAGCTCCTGTTTCGAGAAAGAAATTGATAAACCCGGGGCCGGCAATGTCCGTTTTTTGTAACCAGCTGACTACGGGGAGTGATGTCACAATCTGTTCGGCCAACTGCCGGGGGGGAAGACTTGCAGTGCCTGCCAATGTCAGCGCGATATTGCTGGAAAAGGTACCGTGTTTTGGGGATTTGCTGTTTTCGACCCTGACGGTCAATGGGCAGTCCGCTGCCAGCGTTCCCTGCTGTTGCAGGGCTTGCAATGCTTGTTTGACCAGCTCAGCTAAGGCCTGCTTCACAAATTTGCTCCTGATTATCGATGGAGCAGGGATTCTAACGTACGGATCGCGATCTGGCGCAGAAAATAGTGCGTTTTTCTGTGTTGCCCAGTGCGGATAAGTGGCCACAGTGTAGAACGATATTGTGTAGAAAGGAAGTCGGTACAGTGAGGAAGCTGGTATCATGTTACCCCGTCAGGCTTGCGCCTGAGAGTGCTCGCCATCCCGTCCCAGGTATTTTCATGAATCATTGGCCCTCCTGTCTGAACCTGTTACAGCAGCAACTGAGTGACCAGCAGTACCAAACCTATCTTGCCCCATTGCAGGCCCAGGAAAGTGCAACAGGCATTCGCTTGTTAGCTCCGAATCAATATGTTAGCCAGCAGCTGCAGTCAGAATTTCTGTCCTTGATTCAGGCAGTTTTCCAGCAACTTGGACTGCAACATCTTGCCCTGGAGATCGGTGTTGGCAGTCTTGCTCCGGCGTCTGCATCCGTGTTACCTCCAAAATATTCGCAGTCGGTCCCCTTTGATTCCAAGTTGAGCGATGCCTACACCTTTTCCAGCCATGTCGAAGGCAAGTCCAATAAGATGGCCAGGGCGGCATCTGAACAAGTAGCCAACAATCCTGGTACTGCGTATAACCCGTTATTTATCTATGGCGGAACAGGCTTGGGAAAAACCCATTTAATGCAGGCTGTCGGCAACCTGATTATGCAGCACAAATCCGAGGCTCAGGTTCTGTATGCTCGTTCGGAAAATTTTGTTTCCGATATGGTCTCGGCGATCCATCACAATACCATGGCTGATTTCAAGAAACGTTACCGCAACCTGAATGCCTTGTTGATCGATGATATCCAGTTTTTTTCCAACAAGGCTGGGTTTCAGGAGGAATTTTTTCATACCTTCAATGCACTATTGGAAAACAACAGGCAGGTGATTATTACCTGTGACCGTTTCTACAAGGATATCGAGGGCATAGAGGAGCGGCTGATTTCACGTTTTGGCAGCGGCTTGACTGTGGTGGTCGATCCCCCGGAGTTGGAAACCCGGGTTGCTATATTGTTCAGCAAGGCGAGTCGTGCCGGAGTTGAGCTGCCCGATGAAGTGGCCTTTTTTGTGGCTCGACAGGTGCGTTCCAATGTTCGCGAGCTCGAAGGGGCATTGAACCGGATTATGGCCAATGCCCATTTTACCGGTGAACCCATTGACTTGGAACTGGCCCATTATGCCTTACGTGACCTGCTCGGCTTTCAGGAACGACAGGTCAGTGTCAATAATATCCAGAAAAAAGTAGCCGAGTATTTCGGTGTGCGGGTTTCCGATCTGCTTTCGAAACGGCGCAGCCGCAACATCACCCGGCCACGCCAGGTGGCGATGGCGTTGGCCAAGGAATTGACCAACGACAGCCTGCCTTCGATTGGTGATGCCTTTGGCGGCCGCGACCACACCACCGTACTGCATGCTTGCCGTAAGATCGAATCACTGCGTGCCGAGAGCGAGCAAATGAATGCGGACTACACCACCTTGCTCAGGATGTTGAGCAACTAAAACGAGGCAAAATACCGATCGGGAGAAGGTTATTTATAGGGATCAGCGGCATCGCGCAGGCCGTCACCGAAGAAATTAAAAGCCAGAATCAGGATGATAACGGGCAGTACCGGTAGCATCAGCCAGGGATACAGGGCCACGACGTTGATGTTCTGGGCTTCATTGAGCAACACCCCCCAACTGGTGACCGGTGGACGTAGACCGAGCCCGAGAAAGCTTAGTGCTGTTTCTCCGAGCACCATGGCAGGGATGGACAAGGTGGCCGAGGCAATCATATGGCTCATGAATCCGGGCAATAAGTGCCGGGCGATGACCCGCCGCGGACGGGCACCCATCAGTTCAGCCGCGATACAATAATCCTCTTCACGCAATGACAGCAACTTGGAGCGCACTGCACGGGCCAGGCTGGTCCAGTCCAGCAGTGCCAGGATCATGGTAATGCCGAAAAATACCAGGATCGGGCTCCAGTTCACCGGCAGTATGGCAGACAGGGCCATCCACAATGGCAGTTCCGGGAAGGAGCGGAACATTTCAATAATGCGCTGAATCACGATATCGGTAAGACCGCCGTAATAACCGGCAATGCCCCCGATCACAAGGCCCAGGGCAAAACTGATGGTCAGGCCAAGCAGGCCGATGGTCAGTGAAATGCGGGCTCCGTAAATTATTCTTGAGAGCATATCCCGGCCCAGCCGATCGGTACCGAGCAGAAACACCTGGCCCTTTTCGGCAGGGCAGAACACATGCAGATCACTCTCGACCAGGCCCCAAAAGGTATACCGGTCGCCGCGGCAGAAAAAGCGCAATGGCTGCACATCCTGGCGATTTGGGGTGTACTCACGTTTCAGGTTCTGCATGTTGAGACGATAGTTCCAGCCGTAGACAAATGGGCCGATAAAGCGCCCTTCATGAAATAAATGCAGCGGCTGTGGTGGTGCATAGATGTAATCGGTATGTCGACTGTGTAGGTTATACGGTGCCAGGACTTCACTGAGCAGGGTCGAGCCGTAAAATAATAGCAAAATGGCTGCCGAGATCACGGCTACTTTATGCCGCTTGAGCTTCCACCACATCAGCTGCCACTGCGAAGCGAGGAAATAACGCTCCTGCGCGGCATCCATTTTCTCGATCTGTGCAGTATCGAATGGCTCGTCGGTAACAAAATGGGCCAGCTGTCGTGGGCTCATCGCTGATGCCCTCCCTGTAGTCGAATCCTGGGGTCGAGCAGGGTCAGCGCCAGATCGGACACCAGTACGCCCACAACGGTTAGTGTGGACAGAAACATCAGAAAGGAACCGGCCAGATACATGTCCTGGCTTTGCAGCGCATTGAGCATCATTGGCCCCGTAGTGGGCAGAGACAGCACCACCGCAGTGATCTCGGCACCGGAGATAATGCTTGGCAAAACGGCGCCGATGTCGGCAATAAAAAAGTTCAGGGCCAGGCGTAACGGGTATTTGAGAATCAGTTTGGCCCGTGGCAGACCCTTGGCACGGGCGGTAATGACATACTGCTTTTGCAATTCATCGAGCAGGTTGGCTCGTAGTCGACGGATCATGCCGGCAGTCCCGGACGTGCCGATGACTACCACGGGAATCCACAGATGCTGGAGCACCGAACTGAGCTTGTCCCAACTCCAGGGCTGACCGATGTATTGTTCGGCCATCAGGCCCCCGATCGAGGTGCCAAAATAGACATTGGCAAAGTACAGCATTACCAGGGCGAGCAGGAAGTTCGGGGTGGCCAGACCGAGGAAGCCGAGGAAAGTCAGGCCATAATCCCCCCAGCTGTATTGATGGGTGGCCGAATAAATGCCGATGGGGAAAGCGATCAGCCAGGTAAAAAAAATGGTCGCGACCGAGACCAGCACCGTAAGCTGCATGCGGTTGCCAACCACCTTGGACACTGGCATGTCAAATTCGAAGGAATAGCCGAAATCGCCCTGCAGGATGCCACCTAGCCAGTGCACATATTGCTGGACGAGAGGTTTGTCGAGACCGTATTGCTGGCGCAGGAAGGCGATTTTGTCCTTGTCCACCGATTCGCCCTGAGATTCGAGTTCAGCAATATAGCTTTCCAGGTAATCGCCGGGTGGGGCCTGGATAATGGCAAAGGTGACCATGCTGATGACCAACAGGGTAGGGATCATCAACAGCACCCGTTTGATAATATAGTGCAGCATCACCCCTCTCCCTGTATGTTCTTTGTGGTCACAGTGGGTGGCCTGTCGAACCAGAAAGTATCCGGTTTATAGAGACCAAAGTAGGCACCCGGAGCCCAGCTGAACAATCCTTCGACCGGTACATTGCGCAAATCGTCATTGACAACCACAGGTTGTGGCACTCCGCGGACGATGCCGATGGTGAAGACCTGAGCAGCGTAGATGGTCAGCATTTGTTGCCAGATTTTTTTTCGCTGTACCCGATCGGTGGTCTTACGCCATTGCTGATTCAATGCCTGCAGGCGGGCAGCAGCTGGCAAATCCACGGCCTCGCCAGCTTTGCCACCGGTTTCATAGTACTGGCCCCACTTGGGCCATTGCAGTTGATTCTGAGCGGTTGGGGCCAGTTCCTCGGGACTGGTATCGGCATTGGGCAGGGCGTTATCGAGGCCGGACCAGACCGACATCATAGCGCTGCCGGAAAATACCCGCTCCCGAAATACCTCACGTTGCGACGGTTTGATAAAGAGCTTGATGCCCACCTGTCGCCAACTGTCGGTGACCAGTTCCAGAACATCGGTTTCCTCGGTACTCTCGCCAGATGTCTGCAGAATAATCTCCAGCGGCCGGCCATCGGGTAGCAGGCGGATACCGCGGTCATCGTGGTGGGTAAGGCCAATTTCATCCAGCAGTTGATTGGCTTTTTTCAGATCAAAGCGGGCATAGGCCTGCTGGTAGGCCGGGCGGTATAACGGGGACTGCGGCAGTACGGTATTGGCGGACTCCTGGGCCAGGCCGAAGTAGATGACCTGATTGATTTCGTGGCGGTTGATGGCCAGTGACAAGGCCCGGCGGAAGCGCACATCGCGTACCAAATGTCGCCACACCGGGTCGGAGCTGCTCAGATTGGGTAACAGCGCCACTTGTGCGCCGAGGGCCTTGCGCCATAGCCGGACATGGAAATGATTGCGCCGTTCGGCGGCTTTGAGGAAGGTGTAATTGTCCAGTCGCAGATAGCGGGCCTGCAGATCGGAGGCCCCGGCACCGGTCTTGGTCGGCGTTAAAGACGGGCTGCTGATGCTGATCGTGACCCGGTCGATATAGGGCAACTGCCGGTGGTTGACGTCAACACGATGAAAATAGGGATTGCGGACAAAGACAAAGTATTCCGAAGGGGGGCGGGTGGTATTCACCCATGGCTGCAGCGTGGGCAGATCCGGGTTGCTGAATTTATACATCCGGTCTTTGCGGTGGTGTAATCCGGCCCAGTTGCGGGTGCCGGCCGCCTTGACTTTTTTTGCCAGAGTGGCGGCATCGGTATAACGGGGATGGAACTGTTTTAGGTAATGGCCCGGGCGGTAGATAAAAAGTGGTCGTGCTGCCGCTAGTGCCGGTAGGAAATAGGGGTTGGGACGGCTCCAGTGGTAGCGTACGGTGTACAGATCGGGAAAGGTGACTGTCGGGTATTCACCATCGATTTTCAGAACCCGCGGCGGGCCAAAGGGATATAAATCCTTGTTGTTGGCCACGTCTTCCCAGAAATAACGAAAAGCCTCGCTGGTAAAGGGTTGCCCATCTGACCAGCGATGGCCGGGCCGCAGATGGAAGGTAAAGGTTTTGTTGTCTTTGACCTCGACGCTTTGCACCAGGTCGGGAGCCAACTCGAAGTTTTCCTCCATGGTAACCAGCCGGGCATAGCCATAGATCACTAATCTGCGGATATCCTTGGCCTTACCCATCAGCAGTCGCAGGGTGCCGCCGTAGCGGCCCGGTTGTTTATTCTTCCCGTTCATGACAATAAGGCGTGGCTGGTGGGGTAATCGTTGTGCGATTGGTGGTAGCGTACCGGCCTTGACCCGGGCCTGCAGCACCGGGGGTTCGAGATAGTGGACCTGTGCGGTGGCGATTTGCCAGGTAGTCACCAGTGGTGTCGCAAGCAGCAGGGCAGCGAGCCTGTGCAGCTTCATGCTTGGGCCCGTTGTGGTACGGAATCACTCACCTGGCGTACCCAGTGTTGCGGTTCCACTTCCTGCAGCATCGTCTTCTGCCCGGGGTTGACGGTATAGGGTGCAGGCCAGGACTGTGGTTTGGAGGCCCGTCCATCCATGATGCGATGGAAATCCAGAGGTTGTGTCAAGTCGGGAATCGGTACTGCACTCAGTAGTGCCTGGGTGTAAGGATGCAGAGGTTTGGCAAACAGCTGTTCACGGCTGGCAATTTCGACCAGTTGGCCCTGGCACATCACGGCGATGCGTTGTGCCACATAATGGATTACCGCCAGATTGTGGGAGATGAACAAATAACTCAAGCCCAATTCCTGCTGCAAATCCTTGAGTAGATTCAGAATTTGTGCCTGGATTGAGACATCCAGGGCCGAAACCGGTTCGTCACAGATAATCAGTTCCGGTTTTAAGGCCAGTGCCCGGGCAATACCGATGCGCTGCCGCTGGCCACCGGAAAAACTGTGCGGATAGCGACGCAGGTAACGCGGGTCCAGGCCAACCATATGCATTAGCGACTTGGCCATTTCAGCGTGGTAGGCCTTGTCACCGATTTTGTGAATGACCAGCGGTTCGCGGATCAGATCAAATACGGTCATGCGCGGATTCAGCGAGCTGAATGGGTCCTGAAAGATCAGTTGCATGCAGCGGCGCAGGCGCAACAACTCACGGTTATCGAGGGCATAAATATCCCGCTGCTGACCGTGGTCATTGTAGAGCACCGAGCCCTGGTCCGGCTTCAGGGCGCGCATCAGCATTTTGCTTAATGTGGTTTTCCCACAACCACTTTCACCGACCAGGCCGAAGCTCTCACCGCGGGCAATCTTAAAACTGACATCAATGACTGCCGGGTTGGCTTTGGCAGCACGCCGAAACCAACCCTGCTGATGGGCATAAAAGGTTTTGTACAGTCCAGTAACCTGGAGATGCGGGAGTGAGTTTTGCGCCTCTGACCTGGGGTCATGATCCTGTTTTAATGCATGGATGTCGTAGTCGATCGGGTGTACCGATTGTAATCGCTGTTCCGGCCCGATATCCAGACGGGGGACTGCAGCGAACAGGGCCTTGAGATAGGGATGAGAGGGGGTGGTAAACAGGGCTTTGAGGGTACCTCGCTCCAGGATTTGTCCTTGATACATAACGACCACTTCATCAGCAAGATTGGCAACAACCCCCAGGTCATGGGTGATCAACAGCACGGCCATATTGAGTTCGGCCTGCAGTTTTTTGAGCAACATCAGGATTTGTGCCTGGATCGACACATCCAGTGCAGTAGTTGGCTCGTCGGCGATCAACAATGCCGGTCGGCAGACCAGGGCCATGGCCAGCATGGCACGCTGGCGCATGCCACCGGACAATTCGAAGGAATAGGTTTTCATAGCCCGGTCTGGGTCCGGGAAGCCAACCATATCGAGCATGTCCCGGGTCAGCTGCAGACCTTGTTGGTGCGCGATCTCTCGATGTAGAAACAGTGCCTCACTAACCTGATCACCGATGGTGTGGACCGGGGACAGGGACACCATCGGTTCCTGGAAAATCATCGAGATCTGGCCGCCACGGATATCCTGCATGGCCCGACTGTCCTGTGGCAGCGCGGCAATATCCAGTATTTTCTGGTTATTATTGGCAAACTGGATCTGGCCGCCGGTGATGTGGGCGTTGTCCGGCAGCAAGCCCATGATGGCCTGTGCAGTTACTGATTTTCCTGACCCTGATTCGCCCACCAAGGCCACGGTTTGTCCGGGTGGAATATCGAAACTGACCCCACGCAAGGCCTGTAGTTTGCTATTGTGAATAGCAAACTCCACGTGCAAATCATCAATAGCCAGTAATGGGTCCATCCGTTCCTCCCTGTGGGCCGATCTGCTACCTTAGCACGGATTACCAGTATTTCGACAGCAGCTGGTAATAGGAGCTGCCGTTTGTTCGATTTGGGAAACTGTTCGAGAATAGAAGAGCCTGCTACAAAAAATGACGACTTCTAACTCTCGGACAGGCTCCTAGCGGCTACCAATCGGTGTGGGTGTGGCCAGTGCAATGCTACGGTCTTGCAACAGCCGGCGTAGGCGATCGGGGTAATCGGTAATGATCATATTCGGTCCCAGGTCAAGCATTCGTTGTTGATCCACTTCGCGATTGACCGACCAGACCGCCAGCCGTAACCCTTTGGCATGCGTTCGTGCGATAAGTTCCCCATTAATGTCGCCGAAATAAGGTGCCCAGTAGCTGCCACCGGCTTGATGCACCCATTCCGGCAGGTCGATAGTGTGGCTTTTTTTGAGGCCGGCAAGCCAGGGTGAGTTGCAATTGCGCGCGGCCTCGACACTGTTAAACCAGGGTTGTTGCACACTCAGGTAGCCGGTTGGAATGCCTGGTGCAAGATGTTGGACCCGCTGCAGGGCGCGCCAGTCGAAACTTTGCAGCAAACTGCGCCGGTCGATACCGAGCAGGTAGATCTCCTCCAGCAGGCGATCCACATAGGCTTCTACCGGCCAGCTTTCCCAGGGTGTCAGAGGTGAGGTTTTGATTTCGATATTAAACAATACTGTGCTATTTTTAGCCTTGTGAACCAGTGCGACCAGTTCACGCAGTTCGGGGATCCAGGCACCATCCACGGCCTGTTGCTGTGGCCAGTCACGGGCATAGTCACTGTCAGGGTCCAGTCGGCCACAGTCCAGTGTCTGCAGATCGTGCAGGGTCATATCGGCTATCCGGGTTGTACCATCTGGATAGCGTTGGCCATCGGGCCTGCGGAGCAGTGCTGGATTCAGCAATCGATCATGTGCGATCACCACTTTTTGGTCGGCCGTAATCGCAATATCCAGCTCCAGCGCATCAACCCCGATCGATAGCGCGGTAGCAAACGCCGGTAGGGTATTTTCCGGGCGTAAGCCACGTGCACCACGGTGGCCGTGAATTGCTATGTAGGGAATAGATTCCATCGTGCTTGATCAGGGTTGTGGGAGAGTGATGATTGTAAATGAAGTGTTCAGCAATGGTATAGTGTAGGTTACCGATGGACAGACAGAACCGGAGTGATCTGTGGGGGTATATGAGGTAGGTCATTTGATTGTGCAGGCCCGGCAGTTGGCACGTGACTACTACCAATCAACAGGCAAATCCTTGCCGGGCATCAGTGCCGAATTGGCCCGTTATGATGCAGCTAGCCAACTGAATCTGGTGCTGACGGAGGATCCCAATTGCGGTTACGATGCACTCAGTCGTGAACAGCCCGCACAGCGCTTGCAAATTCGTGGGCGGGTTATTTTTGACCCTGAGAAGGTTAATCAGCGGGTTGGCCAATTGCGTCTGCAAAAACCTTGGGATGGGGCCGTACTGGTGTTGATGGATCCGTTGTTCGAAGCTACAGAAATGTTTATTGCCGTGCGTCAGGTCATCGAGGAGGCGGCTGCGGAGACCTCGGCAAAGCGGCGCGCCAAAGGGGTATTGTCCGTGAGTAAATTTCGCCGCCTGGGACGACTGGTGTGGAGTCGGGAAACCGGCCGTATTGATGGCTCCATCTGGTGCCCGGATGGTGAGTCAAGTCCAGAGAGGGTGGGTCGGTGAGAGGGGAAATGGGAGTCCGGGCGGTGCAAGAACTGACTACAACAGGGGGGAGGGGTGAATGATTCGGTTTCGTCCTGACGGTAGCCTCGACTGGCTGCACAACCTGGCGAAGCTGGGACGTAGCCGTGGCTATTGGTTGACGCTGTTGTTATTTGCCCTGATCAGTGAAGGAGGTGCACTGTACTACCAGTATGTGCTGGAATATGAACCCTGTGTGCTCTGTATCCAGGTGCGGGTCTGGCTAGTGGTTGCGGTTCTGATTGCTTTATTGATGGTTCTGGCCTGCCGGCGGCGCGTTCTGTCGATACTGGGACAGCTGCTGTTTACCTTGGTCATGGCCGGTTTGGTTGAGCGCTCCTATCTATTGCTTGGTACCGAACGCGGTTGGGTCATGGGGGATTGCAATTTTGATTTGGGCTTGCCAAGCTGGTTGGCGCTGGAGCAATGGTGGCCCACCGTGTTCAAGGTACAAGCTTCCTGTGGTTATACACCGGTTCTGCTATTCGGGATTACTACCGCGGAAGCCTTGATGGTGATTTCGGTACTGATGCTGCTGTTAAGTGCAGCCTTGACGGTGGCTGTGACATTACGTAAACCAGGGGCTTAGGAGGCTGTCCGAGAATAGAGAACCTACTGCGGAAAAGCTGACTTTGGCCAGATTTCCCCCTGATTCTCGTTAAATACAACCAGTATTCGCCTCAAATCATGAACAAATCTGCCTCAAAGCAGCTTTCCCTCGCTACGGCTCCTATTCTCGGACAGCCTCCTGGAGATCCGAAGCAATTTCCCCTGAATAACTTGTTGACTTTCGTGAAAAGAGGCTTCTATACTTCCATTGCAGTAAGCTTTGAGCTGCCATCTACACGCGCCCATGCAATCACAGAGCTTATGACGCACGGTCAGTCCATCCGCTGGATAGGGGTTTATCGGCCCGCCGTCGGCAGTTTTACCTCATTCTATACACGTGGTGCTGGGGATAAGCAGGCAAATAACACAATTCAAACCGCGTTGTCGGGTGTAGAGGCCTTTGCGCCGACACCGCGTGCCGGGAAACCGGTGCAATCTCAAAGGCCACCATGGAGGTGTAAACATGAGCGGTATAACGAGCAATAAAAAGGTACGGGGCATGCTCTTAAGCTGCGTCGCCGCAGCTGTGCTGGCAGCTTTGGCAGTGCCGGCGAATGCGGATCAGGCGGCGGCCAAGAAATGGATCGACAGCGAGTTTCAGCCTTCGGCTATGACTAAAGATGAGCAGCTCAAGGAGATGCAATGGTTCATCAAGGCGGCCAAGCCATTTAAGGGGATGCGTATCAAGGTGGTGTCTGAGACCATCCCGACGCATGCCTACGAATCGAAGGTGTTGGCCAAAGCCTTCGAGGAGATCACGGGCATTCATGTGGTCCACGACACCATTCAGGAAGGCGATGTTGTCGAGAAGCTGCAAACACAGGTGCAAACGGGCAGGCCCATCTACGATGCGTATATCAATGACGATGATTTCATTGGCTACCATGCGCGCTATCCCTATACGGTCAATTTGACGGACTGGATGAAAGGCGACGGCAAGGATGTTACGGATCCGTATTTTGATCTCAAGGATTTTGTGGGCCTGTCGGATGCAACGGGTTTGAAATCACGCGGATTTAACGGCAAGCTCTGGCAGTTGCCTGACCAATCTTTCATCAATGTATACTGGTTTCGTAAGGACTGGTTTGATCGGCCAGACCTGAAAAAGAAATTCAAAGCAAAGTACGGTTACGATCTTGGAGTGCCGGTCAACTGGTCGGCTTACGAGGATATTGCCGATTTCTTTACCAATGATGTGCAGCAGATTGGTGGTAAAGCGATTTTTGGACACATGGACTATGGCAAGAAGGCCCCCGATCTTGGCTGGCGTTTCACTGATGATTGGTTGGGAATGGCCGGTGAGGGGGATGTTGGTGTGCCGAATGGTTATCCGGTTGACGAGTGGGGTATTCGAGTTGCAGGTTGTCGGCCGGTAGGTGCCAGTGTGAGTCGTGGCGGTGCTGTCAATGGGCCGGCCGCTCAGTATGCGCTGAGAAAGTACATGGGGTGGTTACGTAAGTACGCTCCTCCGGGTGCTTTGGGTATGGATTTTTACCAATCCTTACCCAGTCTGGCCAAGGGCAATGTGGCTCAGCAAATCTTTTGGTACTCTGCGTTTGGTGCCAGTATGGTGGCACCGAGGAGCAAAGGCAACAACACCGTGGATGAGCAAGGCAAGCCGTTGTGGCGTATGGCCCCCACACCTCACGGACCGTATTGGAAACCGGGGATGAAGGCAGGCTATCGGGATGAGGGTTCGTGGACACTGCTGAAGAATGTTCCGCTCAAACGAACTAAGGCAGCTTGGCTTTATGCGCAGTTTGTGACCTCGAAGACGGTGGATTTGAGGAAATCGCATGTTGGGCTGACCTTTATCCGCAACAGTTCGATCAACGATGCCTCGTTTGATGATCCGAAGGGCGAGAAGTTCGGTGGTTTGATTCAGTTTTTCCGCGGTCCTGGCATCAAGTATTGGACACCAACGGGTCTGAATGTTCCTGATTATGCGAAGCTTGCGCAGCTTTGGTGGCAGAATATTGGTGAAGCGGTAGCCGGTGAAGTCACGCCGAAAATGGCGCTGGATAACCTGGCGAAATCACAGGACAAGGTCATGGAGCGGATTGGACGTTCAGGCTTGCAGGGTAAGTGTGGTCCGAAGCTCAATCCAAAGAAGGACCCGGAGTATTGGTATAAGCAGCCGGGTGCACCTTGGCCGAAGCTCGCCAACGAGAAGCCGCAGGGCAAGACCATGCCATACGACAAGATCATGCAGGAGATGAAGGACGGGAAGTTGCCGTTATAGGCCTGCGGTCTTACGCACAGATTGCCGGCTCCTTCGGGAGCCGGTAATCTGTGTGGTTCGCCGAACCGGATTTTGGCTGCGTCTGCAATGAATCAAATTTCTCCGATGCCGTCTTAATTCGGCGCTTGTCCGTGTTGTGGATGCGCATCGTGCCCAGATCACCCCCGTATGATGAACGTCGATGGAATCGAGATCATTGCACTCACATAATGATTTGTTGACTTTCATGGAAAAGGGCTTTTATACTTTCTGTCCACATCATGGGGGTGAAGCAAGTGCCCGTTTTTGGAGATAAAAATACCTATCCGTCTGCGCTGGTGCGTGACAATGAGTTTGGCGTTGGCAGAGCCCGGGTATCGCAGCTTGCCTTTGGATGGGGGGCGATGACCCGTCGTCGACTGAAACAGGCCCGTCATCGGTTGAAAAAGGCCCGTCATCGGTTGAAAAAGGAAGTACTGGCACTATTGCCATTGCAGCAGTACGCGCGCGGTCATGGGACACGATCAGAGTGGATGTCGGTGCTTGATCGTGCGGTGGGTTTTGGGAACAAGCTGCAATGCGTCTGACACTGCAAAATGTCGGTAAGGTCGTCAATGGCAAAACCCACCTGTACGGCATTGATCTGGAACTCGAATCGGGGTCGTTCAATGTCCTGCTGGGTCCCACGCAAGCTGGGAAAACCTCGGTATTACGACTGATGGCGGGGCTTGATCGCCCGAGTTCCGGGAAAATTCTCGAAGATGACAACGACGTCACCACGGTCGGTGTACGTAAGCGCAACGTGGCCATGGTGTACCAGGAGTTCGTGAACTATCCCTCCTTCACTATTTATAAAAATATCGCTGCACCACTGCGCCGTACCAAGCATTTGTCCAAGGCGGAGATCGATGTCAAGGTCAGAGTCACCGCAGAAATGTTGCACATTGAGCGTCTGCTTGAGCGGCTGCCGGCAGAGCTTTCCGGCGGTCAGCAACAGCGCGTCGCCCTGGCACGTGCGCTGGTTAAGGATGCACCGCTGCTGTTGCTGGATGAGCCGCTCGTTAACCTGGACTACAAGCTGCGTGAGGAACTGCGCAGCGAAATGCGCCAGATCTTCAGTTACGGTACCACTACCGTGGTGTATGCTGCGACCGAGCCCTCAGAAGCCCTGATGTTCGGTGGCAAGACAGGTATACTTGATGCAGGACGCTTGCTCCAATACGGACCTGGTCTTGAGGTATACCATCGCCCGGTAACGGCAAGAGTCAGCGAGATTTTCAGCGACCCACCGATTAATCTGATCGGGGCGAGTATTGGCCCACAGGGCTGCCGTTTATCACTGAACGTAGTGTTTCCACTCGCAGACCATATGCGCTCGTTGTCTCCAGGTGACTATCGGGTGGGTATACGGGCGAATCAAATTGGCGTGGTGAACCGCTCTGGGAATGGCATCGTAATCCACGCCACGGTTGAACTTGCAGAATTCAATGGTTCGGAAACCTATCTCCATGCCAGGCATGGTGATTTCACGATGATAGCATTGCTCAATGGGGTGCGCGAGTATGCACTGGGTGAAGCGGTTAGTCTATATTTTGATCCAAGCCGGCTGTTTGTTTTCGATGTTGCCGGCGAGCTTGTTGCCGGACCCGAGTGGAAACCGTACAACACGAAGGCGGCCTGATGGCCCACGTCGAACTCAAAGGTATCGCACACAGTTATCAGTCATCCCCAGCATCACCTGAGGACTATGCACTGCATACTTCCGACCTGGTTTGGGAGGATGGTGGTGCCTATGCATTGCTCGGCCCCTCAGGCTCGGGAAAAACCACGCTGCTCAATATCATTTCTGGACTGGTGCATCCGAGCGAAGGTAAAATCCTGTTCGATGGCCGTGATATCACCGGGCTTTCGACCTCACAGCGCAATATTGCGCAGGTGTTTCAGTTCCCGGTGATTTACGACACCATGACAGTGTTCGACAATCTTGCCTTCCCGCTGCGCAACCGTGGTGTTCCCGAATCGAAGGTTCGCGAACGTGTCATGCAGGTGGCTGAACTTCTGGAGCTTACGGACAACCTTAAACGGCGTGCGAGTGGTTTGGCGGTGGATGCCAAACAGAAGATCTCGCTCGGTCGTGGGTTGGTACGTAACGACGTGGCGGCACTACTGTTCGACGAGCCACTCACCGTGATTGACCCTCATGTGAAATGGAAGTTGCGCCTCAAACTCAAGCAGATTCGTCAGGAATTCAAGTCAACGCTGATCTATGTGACGCACGATCAGGCCGAGGCGCTGACCTTTGCCGATCAGGTAATGGTTTTGCGTGAGGGCCGCGTGGTCCAAACCGGCAGTCCGACCGATTTGTTTGAGCGCCCCGCCCACACCTTCGTCGGCCACTTCATCGGCAGTCCGGGGATGAATCTATTGCCCTGTGTGATTGATACTGCGGGAGTACGGGTAGACGGGCACTCTATTCCACTCGACCCCGCTTATATCGCGCGGGCACGCAGCGTTGACGGTGAACTCGAGTTGGGTATTCGCCCTGAGTTTGTGCGTTACGAGCCGCAAATGATGGCGGACTACCTGCCAGTCGAAGTTACGGAAGTCGAAGATCTGGGTAACTACAGGATCGTTACGACGCGGCTGGGTAAACAGTTGGTGAAGGTGAAGGTGGGCGAAAATGTGAGTGTCGCAACCGGACCGGGTTGGCTTTCTTTTCCGCCCGAGTGGACGTACTTGTACATTGATGGTGATGTGCTGAGATAAGGGAGAAGAGAACGTGCAAAAGACTTTTGACAACCGGGCATGGTTTTTGGTCTTGCCAGTGGTCCTGCTCGTCGCCTTCAACGCGCTCATTCCGCTGATGACCGTAGTCAATTATTCGGTCCAGGACATCTTCGATTCCACCCATCGGCTTTTCGTCGGTACGGACTGGTTCAAGGAGATGCTGCGCAGCCCACGCCTTCACAACGCGCTGTGGCGACAGTTAATATTTTCGGGATTGGTGCTCCTGATCGAGATCCCGCTGGGCGTGTTGATCGCACTTATGATGTCGAAAAAGAGCGGTTGGAAGACATCGTTAACGTTGGTCCTGGTGGCCCTTCCATTGCTCATCCCCTGGAACGTGATCGGTACCATATGGGTTGTGTTTCTGCGCCCTGACATCGGCTTACTCGGACATTTCATTGATAGTGTTCTAGGCATCTCTTTTGATTATCCGACGGTGCCGATCGAGGCCTGGATTTCCGTTATGCTGATGGAAGTGTGGCACTGGACACCGCTGGTGGTGCTGCTGGCCTATGCCGGTCTGTGCGCGATCCCTGATGCTTACTACCAGGCGGCGCGCATCGACGGCGCCTCCGGTTGGGCGGTGTTCCGCTACATCCAATTGCCGAAGATGCGGGGCGTACTGACCATCGCGATATTGCTCAGGTTCATGGACAGCTTCCTGATCTACACCGAGCCGTTCGTGTTGACCGGCGGCGGACCCGGTGACTCGACCACGTTCCTGTCGATCTACTTGGTGAAAATTGCTCTCGGAGAGTTCGACGTCGGCCGGGCGGGTGCTTTTTCGATCATCTACTTCCTGATTGTACTAGCGTTCAGTTACGTCTTCTATCAAGCACTGCAGCGAGTGGGTACGGGAGAAGGAAAATGAAAATCCGGATGCGTACCATTGGGCTCATCGGCTACCTTACACTGCTGATGCTACCCATTTACTGGATGCTCAACATGTCGTTGCGCGAGAACAACGACATCATGTCGCGCTTGGCCTTCTATCCACATCATCCCACGATCAACAACTACGTGCAGATTTTCACTGACCCGTCATGGTATATGGGCTACGTCAATTCGTTTGCCTACGTCGGTATCAACACGGTCATCTCGTTGCTGGTGGCGCTGCCGGCTGCCTATGCCTTCTCGCGCTACCGCTTCCTGGGTGACAAACACTTGTTCTTCTGGCTGTTGACCAATCGCATGGCCCCGGCGGCAGTTTTTCTGTTGCCGATTTTCCAGCTATATTCGGAGCTCGGACTGATCGACACCTATCTGGCGGTGGCCCTCGCTCACACGCTTTTCAACGTGCCGCTGGCAGTGTGGATTCTGGAAGGGTTCATGTCCGGTGTGCCCAGGGAAATAGATGAGACCGCCTTCATCGACGGGTATTCGCTACCGCGATTTTTTCTCACCGTATTTCTGCCACTGATCCGTGCCGGCGTCGGTGTGACGGCATTCTTCATCTTCATGTTTTCCTGGGTCGAGTTGCTATTTGCCCGCACCCTTACGATTACGGAGGCGAAGCCAATCGCGGCGGTCATGACGCGTACGGTCAGTGCTTCCGGGCTGGATTGGGGGTTGCTGGCGGCGGCCGGAATCCTCACTATTGTGCCCGGGGCGTTGGTGATCTATTTTGTTCGCAATTACATTGCCAAGGGTTTTGCACTCGGCCGTGTTTAAAGGAGGGACCTGATGACTCTAGGATGGATGGCCTGGACCGTTCCGACCGCGATTTTTTTCATCACGATTGCAGTTATTCTGGTGGCGATGACGGTTTGGCAGGTTGTGGCGCCGAGTCTTGAGCGGCGGGGATTTTTGGTGATTCCGACTACCCCCGGTGACCGCCTGTTCGTCGGGTTGTTGGTGAGTGGTTTTGTACACTTGGCCTGGATTGGATTGACCGGTGCCAGCCTCTGGATAGCAACCGTCATTTCGCTGGTCTGGTTGGTGGTGGTGATGCGCTGGGGATGAGCAGGCAATCCGAACTGGATACACTGCAGCTGACCTGGGCCGATGAGACTCGTGGTCACGGACCCACCGGTACCGCGATTCGCAGTGGCGAAATTTCTATCGCCCGCGACATCCTGAACGACCCCCGGTTTGTATACCCTGGCGGCAGCAGCTGTTGCAGCAGACGCGGCAGATTATTGACACCGCCCGCGATGCCTTTGTCAGTGTGGATGCGACGGGTCTCATTACTGACTGGAATCCGATGGCGGAGGAAATATCTGGCTGGTCGCGGGAGCTGGCCTTGGGGCGTTCCATGGCCGATACCCTGATTGTTCCACAGCAACGGGCTGCACACCAACAAGCTTTAGCACATTTTCGCGTTACCGGGACAGGACGAGTCAACGAGCATTGAGTGACGGCTACGGCAGTGCATCGTGATGGCCATACGTTCTGGAAGCCCGGGTTGTGGCCGTAGCGGATGTGGTAGAGGCAATAGCCTCGCATCGACCCTATCGGCCGGCGCTTGGGATCGAGCGAGCGCTGGAGGAAATCCATAATGGTCGTGGCCGGCTTTATGATGACGCTGTGGTAACCGCCTGCCTGCAGGTTTTTCAGGATGACGGTTTTCGTTTCTAGTCGTGGGCCGGATGTTTGATCCATTGCCGTAATGTTGACGGTGGATCGCGGGTCATGGCTATCCCGTCCAGAATCCTGAAAAAAGCCCGGAAATCACCATTTTGCATGGCCAGCAGGTGGGCGAATTCGGGCAGCAGGTCGTTGTAGCTGCTCACCGGTAGCAACGCCGCGTTGTTCAGTGGGCGGGCAAACCACCACCTAAGCCCGGTAGGCTGTCTTCCAAAATGACTCTGATAGGTTTCATTTAACGCCGTGAACAGGCGTTTTTTTTCCGTCCGCTGTTCGTCTGCGGATAACTTGCTGGCATACAGGGTGGCCAATTTGCCGCGATAGCCGGCAATCAGCTTCAGTACAGCGGTCTTTTTTTGCCATAGGGCCTGGTACCGATTCAAGACAGCGGCTTGGTTATGGGCCAGCAGCCAGCGTCGCAGCCCCTCCCGTTCCACCAGGGTGGCCAGTGATTCATTGAAGCGGGTTTGGCCCTTAACGAACAGACGGCGGTGGCTCAGTTCATGAAACAATAATGCGGCCAGATCAGCGCGTGTTCCGCCGAGCATGCTACTGAGCAGGGGGTCGGCAAACCAGCCCAGGGTTGAATAAGCTGCGGCACCGCTGACGTAGACATCATCACCGCGTCGGCGCAGTTCTTTGGCATAGCGACGGGCATCGGCGAGAGCAAAATAACCACGATACAGTACACAGCCAACGATCGGGAAACACCACCGGCGGGGCTGTAGTGATAATGCCGGGGTGGCGAAAACGTTATACACTACCGCCTTACGGTCCAGTGCCACATAGTCACGATAGCTGCCACCGTTCGGTAGGGCAAGCTTTTGATCGGCAAAGTCGAGAATCGCCTGCACTGCGCTCAGTTGCTGGCGTAGTGACCGGGGCGTTTGTTGCTTGCGGATAAGGCTTGGAATCGGTTTGCCATTAAGCAGTAACTGGCTCTGGCCTTGTACAGCCTGAGCCAGATAAGCGAGCGATTCACAACCACCCAGCAGAGCAGCACTCGATAACAGTAGCAGACGAAGCAGGGGAATGAGAGATAATCTTGACATCGTGGCTCCAGATCCAGTGACCCGGGGACTGAAGGTATACCGGGTCGGGGGTAGTGTGCGAGACCAATTACTGGGTTTGCCCGGCCAGGACCGGGACTGGGTCGTGGTCGGCGCCAGTTCGGAAATGCTGTCACAACGTGGCTTTCGCCAGGTCGGCGCTAATTTTCCGGTATTTTTGCATCCGCACACCCGGGAAGAATATGCCTTGGCTCGCACTGAGCGCAAGTCGGCGCCGGGTTATCTGGGCTTTGCTGTGGATAGCTCAGCCGAAGTAACGCTGGAGCAGGATCTGCTGCGGCGCGACCTGACCATCAATGCCATGGCCTGTTCGGCCGATGGCCGGATCATAGATCCCTATGGTGGTCAGGAAGATCTGCGGTGCAAGATACTGCGCCATGTCTCCGCGGCTTTTGCCGAAGACCCGGTGCGGGTGCTCAGAGTAGCCCGCTTTGTCGCCCGCTTTGCCCCTCTGGGCTTTACCGTTCACCCCTCCACCTTGCGGCTGATGCAGGGCATGGTGGCAGCCGGGGAAGTGGACCATCTGGTGGCAGAACGGGTCTGGCAGGAAACCTGCCGCGCCCTGGTTGAGCCAGCACCGGTACAGTTTTTTTGTGTGTTGATAGAATGTGATGCCCTGGAGCGGATTTTTCCGGAAATCGATGCCCTCTATGGGGTGCCGCAGACTCGCAGATACCATCCGGAAATTGATTCGGGCACCCATACCATGCTGGTACTGGAGGCCACCCGTGCCTTGTCGGATGAACCCGAAGTATTGTTTGCCGCCTTGGTTCATGACCTGGGCAAGGCCTTGACACCACTTGCCGAGTTACCCGGTCACCGTGGCCATGAACAGCGCGGGCTGGCTTTGATCGACGCGCTGTGTGAACGTCTACGGGTGCCACGACGTTTTCGGCGACTGGCACTGCTGGTCTGTCGTAATCATTTGCAGATGCATCACCTCGAACGTTTGCGTAGCCGTACCGTGCTGCGTCTATTGGAGTCACTGCAGGCTTTTCGACAGGTGCAGCGAGTGGAGCAGTTTGCCTGTGTTTGTGAGGCCGATACCCAGGGTCGCGGTAATTCTGAAAGATTACCTTATCCACAGCGTCAATGGTTATTGCAAGCTTGTCAGGTGGCGGCTGCGGTTGACTGTGCGGCCGTTGCAGCTGGGCAGTCCGGTCCGAAACGGATTGCGGCAGCCATCACAGCCGCCCGGGTCGCCGCTATCGACCGGGTACGGCAACAGTGGGTGGTTCCCTATTCCCGGACAGGCTCCTAACTCTCCACCACCGCTATTTTCGTAAAAACAGAAATCTGGCTGTTTCGGCAGCGTCAGCGACTCTTTATTGCAACGGGATATTAGCAAGTGGGGTGGAGGGCAGTGGGGGAGGTTAGGTTATTCCTGGTCTTTCCAGAGTTCGGTTTCCCGATCCCGTACCCCCAGTAAATACAAAATACCATCCAGTCCCAGGGTGGAGATGGCGTAGCGGGCATCCTCGCGAACCAGCGGCTTGGCGTGGAAGGCCACACCCAGCCCGGCGATGGCCAGCATCGGTAGGTCATTGGCACCATCACCCACGGCGATGGTCTGTTCCATGGCAATGCCGCACTGCGCCGCCATTTGCCGAAATAGCGTCGCTTTGCGCTGACCATCGACAATCCGGCCTTTAACGTTGCCGGTCAGTTTGCCGTCGGCGATATCGAGCTCGTTGGCAGCCACAAAGTCTATCCCCCAGCGTTGTTTGAGGTGCTCGGCAAAATACGTAAAACCCCCAGATAAAATACCGATCTTGTAGCCAAGTCTGCGCAAAGTACTGATCAAACGGTCAGCACCCTCGGTGATCGGCAGCTGCTCGGCCAGTTTCTCGAGGATGGATTCGTCCACTCCGGCCAACAATTTCAGACGACGACGGAAGCTTTCGTTGAAATCAATATCACCCTGTATGGCAGCCGTGGTAATGGCACTGACCTGGACCCCGACACCGGCTGCCATGGCCAGTTCATTGATGACCTCGCATTGAACCAGGGTCGAATCCATATCAAAGACAATCAGGCGGCGATTACGCCGGTATAGATCATCCGCCTGGAAAGCCACATCCATTTGGGCATCCCGGGCAATCTCCAGTAATTCCGTGCGTACTGCTCCCGGATCAGCAGCAGTACCACGAATCGACAGTTCAACACAGGCACGGTGCTTGGGATCCGGGTCGCGCAGCGAGAAACGCCCTGACAGGCGGCTGATGTTGTCGATGTTCAGGCCATGGGCACTGACCACAGTGGCGACCCGGGCCAGGTCGGTTGCCGACAACTTGCGACCCAGCATGGTAACAATGTAGCGGGGCTTGCCCTGGGACGCTACCCAGCTTTCGTAGCGGGCTTCGTCGATTGGTGTGAACTGTACAGCCAGGCCGAGTTGGTGGGCATCGAATAACAGGTCTTTGAGTACGGTAGAATTATTCGAAGTCGGGATTTCAATCAGCATACCGAGATTGAGGCGGTTGTGAATGACTGCCTGGCCGATGTCCAGAATATTGATCCGGTGTTTGCCGAGGGTTGCCGCCAACGAAGCAGAAACACCGGGTTTGTCATTGCCGGTGATGGTTACGAGAACGATTTCATGCATGCCGGTAATCTATCATATTCGCCGGGTGACAGCCTCCTAGATGGCCTCTCCGTGATTAATGATTGGCGTCAGCTGTGGTGGTAGTTGCAGGTGGTAGCCCTGGAACAGCAGGTTTTGCCGGACCCGGGCAATATTTTCCCGGGCCAGGTTGTGATGCTGATCCAGCTGCAGCTCGATCACCAGACGCGGTTTTCCAAAGCGTTGCAACAGGGGGTCTGGAACCTTGGCAAAATCGGCTTTGCGGGCCAAGTACAGGTACATTTCAGCATGCCTGCTGCTGGCATAGACCCAGCAGTCAGATTTTTGATCAACGGTTTGTTTCATGGGTGGATTTTCAAAGTGGGGCGGCACCGCCAAAGTGCAATTGTCGCCAGGCTTCATAGACGACGATCGCCACACTGTTGGATAGATTCAGACTGCGGCTTTGTGGCATCATCGGCAGGGTCAGGCGCTGCTGTGGGGGTGGGTAATCGCGTATTGCTGCCGGCAAGCCACGGGTCTCCGGGCCGAACAGCAGCGCATCACCAACCACAAAAGAAAAGCTATGGTAACTGCGCAGGTGGTGGGTAGACAAGCTGACCAATCGTGTCGGCCTGGCTTGCTCCAGAAACCGGGCAAAATCATCGTGCACGGCGACTTTGGCCCATTCGTGATAATCCAGGCCGGCGCGTCGCAGTTGCCGGTCTTCGAGAACGAAGCCCAGCGGTCGAATCAAATGTAGCCGGGCACCGCTATTGGCACACAGACGAATAATATTGCCGGTATTGGGCGGAATTTCCGGTTCAAACAACACCACCTGCAGATTACAGCCATCATGGGTGAACACTGGCATTTCAGAAAGTGGGCTTGAACACGGCCAGGCCGATAACCAGGAACATAATGATGGTCGGAAATTCATTGAACCAGCGAAAATAGACATGGTTGTGTGGATTGTTGCTTTTCCGAAAGGCTAAGAGTTCCCGATAACATTGGCCATGATAGAGGATCAGTGCCACCACCAGCGCGAGTTTGGCATGTAGCCAGCTACCGCTGATGCCATAGCCCAGCCATAACCAGCTGCCGAAAATGATCGTCAACGCAGCTCCGATTGTCATTAGGATAAAAAGTTTTTTCTCCATTACCAAAAAGCGTTCGTGACCCAGGGTATCGGTGGTTACGGCATGGTAAACAAACAGCCGCGGCAGATAAAACAGCCCGGCGAACCAGGTTACCATGAAGCTGATATGCAGCATCTTGATCCACAGCATGGTTTATTCCTGATCGGATTTCGGCAGGGTGATGGTGGAGGGCGTCGGGGGTGTAGACACCGGTGGTGGCTCCGGTGCAGCACTGCGTCCACGGAAAAAAGCAGCAATTTTACCGAACAGCAGCGTAATCCCGCGGTAAATTTTTGGCAACAGCCAGATTATCAATAGAATAAATAATACCATGGCGATAATAAACAGCACAGGGTGTTGCAGCGAAGCCCAGACACCGCCGATTACCACCACATCTTCACCGATACTCAAGGCCCAGTTGCTGAACGGTTCCGGGGAGGTATTGGCCAGTACCCGGGTTCCGGCCTTGGTGAAATGACTGCCGGCGGCTAGTGCCCCCCCGAGCAGCATCCCGACAACTTCGGCCTCGGGACCAATCGGGGCAATCGCCCTGGCTGCTAAAATGGCCCCGGCAGGAATACGGATGAAGGTGTGGATGACATCCCATCCGGTGTCAACACCGGGTATTTTGTCCGCAAAAAACTCCACAAAATACATGAAACCGGCGGCCATGACGATGGTCGGACTGGCCAGGATCTGTAAATCCGGCGGTAATATAATGGAACCGGTATTGGCCAGGATCCCGAGGGTCGCGATGGTGGCATACAGATTAATGCCGCTGGCCCAGGCGATGCCCATGGTGGAGGCGATGACAGCGATATAGTTCGGGTCCATGTCAGGTCCTCGTAGTGACGAGGGAGCTATCTTACGACAGCTATGCCTGCTAACGCAAAAGTGCAGAGCGGACTGGCTGGGGGTTGTGAAGTAACGTAAGATCGTTGCGCGGCGGACTATGCTGAATAGGGCTTGCATTTCGCCTCATTTATAACGACAATCCGGCGCGGCGGAAGTCGGCTGGACAGTCGCTGTGATGGGGTTCGCCCTGTCATGGAGGAAAGTCCGGGCTCCACAGGGTAAAGGTGCCAGGTAACACCTGGGCGATGTAAATCGACGGCCAGTGCCACAGAAAAGATACCGCCTGTCCCCACTCGGGTGCAGGTAAGGGTGAAATGGTGCGGTAAGAGCGCACCGCGCTGCTGGCAACAGGAGTGGCAGGGTAAACCCCACCTGGAGCAAGACCAAATAGGGATCCTTATGGTGTGGCCCGCATCGGATCCGGGTAGGTTGCTTGAGGCGTATGGTGACATGCGTCCCAGATGAATGGCTGTCCTAGACAGAACCCGGCTTACAGGCTGACTTCCGCCCTCACCTACCGGCTAACCCGTATCGTCCGGTGGCTTCTCTACTCCGACCCGATCATCCCTTGATTCCCGTTAAATACAACCGGTATTCGCCTCCAATCCATTTTCTCTCGCAACGGCTACTATTTCCGGACAGCTTCCAGGCCGTAGATCCACAAAATTGTTACCCCTCGTCGGGAGTTGCCTAAATGCCCCATTTCTTCTTGACAGTACCCGGTCATGCTCACTATAGTCTCATTGGTGGGTAATTGTGGGTAATTGTGGGGAGAAATCCTGGGCCATATCATGTTTCGAGGGGAGTACACATTGTCACTGGATGCTAAGGGCCGTATGGCGGTTCCGGCAAAGTACCGCAAGGTACTGCAGGAGGAGTGTGGTGGCCAGCTCGTTGTGACCAAAAATTTTGATCCCGATGCCCGCTGTCTGCTGCTCTATCCGTTGGCTGTGTGGCAGGAAATCGAAAACAAGCTGACCGAAGTGCCGGGCTTGAATAAGGCCGCGCAACGTTTTAAGCGTTTTTTTGTCGGTAATGCCAACGACTGTGAACTGGATAAAAGTGGACGCATTTTGTTGCCGGCCACGCATCGCGAATTTTCCTCGCTGGGGAAAAGACTACGATTATTGGGTATGGTGAATAAATTTGAAATTTGGGATGAAGATTTATGGTGTGCACAACAGCAAGGCGGCTTTGATCTGACCGACGAAGACGGCGAACTGCCCGGGATATTGTCTCAGCTGCCCATGTAGGTCGGGAGTAGGTAATGGTGCAAGGTCACCTACCTGTATTGAAAAACGAGGTACTGCAGGCTTTGGCTATACAGGCGAATGGTATATATATCGATGTCACCTACGGCAGAGGGGGGCATAGCCGCGCAATCTTGCAGCAACTGGGCGCTTGTGGTCGTTTGTTGGTTATGGATCGTGATCCCGACGCCATCACTCACGCGCGTCAGCACATGGCCCACGACGCACGTTGCACGGTGTTACATGCTCGTTTCTCGCAGCTCACGGAGAAGTTGCGTAATCGCAATCTGGAAGGCCGGGTAAGTGGCATACTGTTTGACCTGGGTGTTTCCTCACCGCAACTTGATACCGCCTCCAGGGGCTTTAGTTTTCGCCAACACGGTCCACTCGATATGCGCATGGACTGCGACTCCGGGCCTTCCGCTGCCGCCTGGTTGGCAAGGGTGGAAGAAAAGGAATTGGCTGCTACTTTGCGCAATTTCGGCGAGGAACGTTATGCGCGACGGATTGCCCACAGAATTATCGCAAGACGACAAACGCAGGCGATCGAAACCACCGATGATTTGAGTGCCTTGGTGGCGGCGGCTGTACCCTCCCGTGAGCCTGGAAAACACCCGGCAACAAGGACTTTTCAGGCGATTCGAATGCAGGTAAATCAAGAACTCCAGGAGCTTGAGGCCGTATTGCCACAAACCCTGACCTGGCTGCGACCCGGCGGGCGCCTGGCAGTGATCAGTTTTCATTCGCTGGAAGATCGCCTGGTAAAGCGTTTCGTTCGCGAGCAGGCCAAAGGTGATCCCTATCCGCCGGATTTGCCGGTGCGATTCGACCAATTGTCACCGGCACTGCGGTTACTTGGTAAGCCACTGCGGGCACGTGATGACGAGCTTGAATGCAACCCCAGAGCCCGTAGTGCTGTTCTGCGTGTTGCCGAACGATTGCCCGCCAGGCAGGATCATGCGTAATCTGCTGATACTCTGTACTGTACTGCTGATGCTCAGTGCATTCAGTTTGGTCTATGTACGCCAGCAGAGTCGCCTGCGCTTTGTTGCCTTGCAGCAACTTGAGCGAGAGCGTGACAAGCTTGATGCCGAATGGAGCCGTTTGAAGATAGAACAGGCCACTCTGGCTTCGCCGCAGGCGGTGGCTCGAGTGGCTCGGCAGCGATTAGGCATGGTGGTGCCCAAATTGGCCAGGGATCTGGTGCTGGCTCGTGAACCACAGGGATCCAGATAATGCGCCGTCGCAAAAACCCCGTTGCATTCGGTCGCTATATTCTGATGGGTGGCTTGCTTGGTGCAGTGATGCTGGGTTTGTCAGGTCGTGCCGCCTACCTACAGTTGTGGGTTGATCAGGATTTACAGCAAAAAGGCAATGCTTATCATCTGCGTGACCGGGTAATGCCGGCAAGAAGGGGTTTAATCCTGGACCGGAATGGTGAGCCACTGGCTGTGAGTACGCCCATGCTGACGGTAACGGCTGATCCTCAGGTGCTGCTGCAAAAAGAAAATCGTCGGAATTGGCGGGCACTGGCCAGGCAGTTGGGTTTATCTCGGGCTGATTTGCAAAAAAGAATTCTGCATTTTAAAAATAAAAACTTCGTAGTGCTCAAACGGGGGATGCGCCCTGCGCAGCTGGAAAAATTTGCACCCGCACTGCGCCAGTTGATCACGGTACAAAAACAGTATCGGCGCTATTATCCGACCGCTGCTGCAGCCGCACAAGTGGTTGGATTTACCGATATTCGCGATCGCGGACAGGTGGGGATCGAAGCCTATTATAACCGTCAGCTAGCGGGTCAAGATGGTAGCAAGCGGGTCATTGTGGATACCCAGCGCAGGGCCGTGGAGGATGTCGAGCAACTGGCCGCAGTACAACACGGACAGAACCTGAAATTGTCTCTGGATGCCAGGATTCAGTCAACTGCTTACCAGGCCTTGCGCGCCACGGTGATCAAGTTCCAGGCAGCTTCCGGTTCGGTGGTGGTGCTGGATGTTCGCACCGGGGAAATATTGGCTATGGCCAATATGCCGGATTTTAATCCCAACGTGATTGCACAGCGTCGCAGCGAGCGCTTTCGCAATCGCAGTGTGACCGATCTTTTTGAACCCGGTTCAACGATCAAGCCGTTGCTGGTGGAGACGGCACTTGAGGCGCGTTTGGTGACTCCCGATACCCGCATCGAGACTTCTCCGGGAACCATGCGGATCGGCAATAGCACCATCCACGATGTATCTGATCACGGTCTGTTGACCGTAGCCCAGGTGCTGATTAAATCCAGTAATATTGGTGCTGCGAAAATTGGCTTGAAAATGCCGGCCAAACAAATACGCCGCGCCTATGACCGTGCCGGTATCGGCCATCAGACCAACAGTGGCTTGCCCGGTGAAGCCAGGGGAATACTGCCCAATCGCAAGCGCTGGAAACCGATTGAACATGCCTCCATGGCATTCGGTTATGGCTTTATGCTCACGCCACTGCAACTGGCCCGTCTGTACGCCGGTATCGCCAATGCCGGCAGCATGCCGACCCCGACCATTTTCAAGCGCTCCCAGGATGCGCCGGTAAAACAGATCATGTTGCCCGCAATGGCCAGGCGTCTGGCCTTAATCCTGGAAAAAGTGACCGAGCCGGGTGGCACCGCACTGGCTGCTGCGACTCCATTATACCGGGTAGCAGGCAAGACCGGCACTACCCAGTTATTGATCAACGGCAGTTATCGATCCGGCCGTTATGACAGTATTTTTGCCGGTTTTGGGCCGGTCAGTCAACCAAGACTGGTGACGGTAGTCGTGGTCCGGGATCCACGCCGAGGTGGCTATTACGGGGGTACCGTGGCAGCACCGGTATTTTCCCAGGTGATGTCCGAAAGCCTGCGTTTATTGAATGTGGCGCCGGACAAAGTGGTTGCAAGCAAGCCAGCCAGTTTGGTTCAGCGACAAGCTGCGCCGGTCAACCCATATTCCGTTGCGCGACAAGCTGTGCCGGTCAACCCATATACTGTTTCGCCACGGAAAGCCTCATGATGGCTGATCAATCACTCCAGCAGTTGTTTGTAGGATTGGTGGATTTATCGGCCGTACCGGACTGCAGAATTCGTGGTTTGACGTTGGACAGTCGCCAGGTCCGTCCCGGTTATCTGTTCCTGGCTATTCCCGGCACGGTGACAGATGGTCGACTCCATCTGCAGGATGCGCTGGCAGCGGGTGCGATGGCTGTGGCCTACGAAGCTGATCCGGGGGAGCATCCGGTGCAAGTGGCTGCGGCACCAGGCTGTTTTGCCGTTAAAGACCTGCATAAGCGGTGTGGATTGCTCGCTGCACGCTTTTACCAGCACCCTTCCCGACAGTTGCAAGTGATCGCTGTGACCGGTACCAATGGCAAGTCGACGGTGTGCTGGCTATTGGCCCAGGCGTTGACTGCCGCAGGCAGGAAATGTGCAGTTATAGGCACCTTGGGCTGCGGTTTTCCGCCCGAGGTCACGACTACGGGGTTGACCACACCTGATCCGATCCGTTTGCAACAGCAACTGGCACTACTGCGGCGCCAGGGTGCGACTGCGGTGGCAGTGGAGTTATCCTCGCACGGCCTTGATCAGTATCGGGATCAGGGTCTGGCGGTGAATCGTGCTGTGTTCACAAATCTGAGCCGTGATCATCTGGATTATCACGGTAGTTTCGCGGACTACGAGGCCAGTAAGTTGCGGCTGTTTTGCCGGCCCGGTCTCGACGCTGTTATCGTTAATGATGACGATCCGGTGGCAATGCGGATTCGTCAGCAAAGTCGTGCACCGATAGTGGGATACCGAGTTAGTAATGCCGGTCCTGCCAGTGCTGTTGATCTGGTAATTGCCGTTGTACATGCCACAGATCGGGCGCTGGTACTGCGCTTGTCCTATCGGGCGAAAGCGCTGGCACTTGAAGTCCCCCTGCTGGGTGAATTCAATGCCAGCAACATCGCCGCAGTGGTGGGTGTTTTACTCACTTTGCAGATATCGATAGCAACAATGCCGCCAATATTCTGTGAACTACAGGCACCCCCGGGACGCATGGAATATTTTGCCTCAGCAGATCAACGCCGACGCGTGGTGGTCGATTTTGCCCATACCCCGGATGCACTGGCGCGGGCCTTGTGCTCATTGCGGCCTCATACCCGTGGACAGCTGTGGTGTGTGTTCGGCTGTGGCGGGGATCGGGATACCGGAAAACGCCCGCAAATGGGCGCCGTTGCCGAACAATTTGCCGATCAAGTCATACTTACGGATGATAATGTGCGTCACGAGACACCGGAGGCGATCATCGCGGATATTGAAGCCGGTATGCAGGGGCCACATCGTGTGATTCATGATCGACTGCTGGCGATTCGTACGGTTTTGGCCGAAGCCGCGGCGCAGGACCTGGTGCTGGTTGCGGGCAAGGGTCATGAACGAACGCAGCAGATTGGTGATGCCTATCAGCCATTCTGTGATCGTGATGTGGTACAGGACTTGTTAAGGCCGGCGGCATGATGTCTTTGCAACAGGCAGCGAAAGCAACCGGTGGCAGCGTGCGTGGTGGCGGAGCGTATTTCACCCGGGTTGTCACCGATAGTCGAGGTTCGGTCAAAGACGGTTTATTCGTGGCCCTGCCCGGACCGGTGTTTGATGGTCATCGTTATGCGGCTACGGCCATGAAGGCTGGTGCGGTAGCTTGTATGCTGGAGCACCAATTACAGAATGTGTCCCCGAGCCTGCAGGTCAACGATTGCCGGCAAGCCCTCGGTCGACTGGCGGCTCACTGGCGCCAGCACCTGCCCACACGGATTTGTGCGATTACCGGCAGTAATGGCAAGACCACGGTTAAGGAAATGTTGACAGCCATACTGCGAAAATCTGCCAGCGTGACCAGCACCCGGGGCAATCAGAATAATGAGATTGGCTTGCCCTTAACCTTGTTACGGATTCGGCCCGAGGATCGTTTTGCGGTCGTGGAAATGGGCATGAACCATCCCGGTGAAATTGCCATGCTAAGCCACTGGGCAGCCCCAAATGTAGCGGTGATCACCAACGCAGCTGCTGCACACCTTGCCGGGCTTGGTGATGTGACCGGGGTCGCCGCTGCCAAGGCCGAGATTTTTCAGGGGTTGGCAGGGGACGGTATCGCGATCATTAATGCCGATAGCCCCTATGCACAGTATTGGCAACAACAATTACGGGGCCATAAGGTACTGCGCTTTGGCAATGCACAAGCTGCGGATGTCCGTGCAGTAGAGGGTACCGATGCACGGTGGCAGTTACGGATCGGCACCAATACCGCCACCGTGACCCTGCAATTGCCAGGCGATCACAATCGAGACAATGCGCTGGCTGCCGCTGCTGCTGCCCACGCGCTTGGCATCGGTATTGTGGATATTGCAGCCGGACTGGAAAACTGTCAAGTGGTGCCGGGTCGGCTGCAGTTACGAGCGACAGCCAGCGGAGCCCGGCTTTATGACGACAGCTATAATGCCAATCCGGAATCCTTGCAGGCAGCTTTGCAAGTACTCAAAAAGCATTCGGGCCGACGCATACTGGTACTCGCAGACATGGCTGAGCTGGGCCCAAGCAGTGCGGTTTTGCATGCTGACTGTGGTCGGATGGCCGCCGAGTACGGGATTGATCAGTTGTTTGCATTAGGAGTTGAGGTGCGCAACACCTGCAGCGCCTTCGCAGGTGCGGCATCGGTATTTGACGATGTGAGCTCACTGCTGACGGCCCTGCGACCGCAGCTTGATGCCGATACCGTGGTCCTGGTCAAGGGTTCGCGCTGTATGCATATGGAAGCGGTTGTTGCGGCCCTGTGTGAAACCGCAGTCACTGCCGGAGTGGCATCATGTTGATGTGGTTATTTGATCAGCTTGCCAGCGAATACCGGGTCTTCAATGTGTTCCACTACCTGACCTTGCGGGGTATTTTTTCTGTCCTGACGGCTTTGACTATCAGCCTGGTTTGTGGTCCGTCGATGATTCGGATGTTGAGCCAGCGCGGGATCGGTCAAGTGGTTCGTGAAGATGGTCCGGAAACACATCTCAAGAAGACCGGCACCCCAACCATGGGCGGCACACTGATTCTCATGTCTGTAGTCTTGACCACATTACTATGGGCCGATTTGAGCAATCGTTTTGTCTGGGTGGCATTATTTACCTGCGTATCGTTCGGTATCATCGGCTGGGTTGATGATTATCAGAAGCTGGCGCATAAAAATACGAAAGGTATTGGTGCCCGTTCCAAATACCTGTGGCAGTCTGCAGCCGGCTTGACCGCAGCCATTATCCTGTACACAACGGCCCAGACCCCACAGGAGACCGAGCTCATTGTGCCGATCTTCAAGCAGGTTGCAATCCCGCTGGGCTGGGGCTATATCGTGCTCAGTTATTTTGTCATCGTCGGATCCAGCAATGCGGTAAACCTGACCGATGGTCTGGATGGTTTGGCCATAGTGCCCACTGTGCTGGTTGCCGCGGCCCTGAGCTTGTTCGCTTATGTCACCGGGAATATTGTATTCGCCCATTATCTGACAATCCCGTATATCAATGGTGTGGGTGAAGTACTGATTTTTTCAGCAGCACTGGTCGGTGCCGGCTTGGGGTTTTTATGGTTTAACACCTATCCCGCACAAGTATTCATGGGAGATATCGGTGCCTTGTCGCTAGGCGCTTCGGTGGGGGTGGTGGCGGTCATCGTACGCCAGGAAATCGTGCTTTTTATTATGGGTGGCGTGTTCGTGATGGAGACGCTGTCCGTCATTATTCAGGTTATTTCCTTCAAGTTGACCGGCAAGCGAATCTTCCGCATGGCGCCGCTACATCACCATTTTGAAAAGAAAGGCTGGCCGGAACCACGGGTAATTGTCCGCTTCTGGATTATTTCCCTGATGTTGGTACTGGTCGGACTGGCCACCCTGAAAATCCGTTGATATCGGGCGTGAGGAATACGGCAACAAGTATGGCTACCGCATCAGCAAAGCAGCAGGCCCTGGTATTAGGCTTGGGACAGACCGGACGATCGGTTTGTCGTTATTTGCTGGCCGCTGGTTATCAGGTACATGCCATGGACAGTCGAGCCCGGTTACCGAATCCACAACAGCTACCTGCCGGTATCCAGGTAACGGTCGGTGGCTTTGATGCCGATGCCGTTACTGCTGCGGACCTGGTGGTGTTAAGCCCCGGGATTTCCCGGAGTGAGCCGGTTTTGGCAGCTCTGTCAGAAGGGGCGGAATTGGTGGGTGATGTCGAATTGTTCGCCAGGGTTTGTCAAGCACCGGTGTTGGCGGTGACGGGTACCAATGGCAAGACTACGGTGACCACACTGACCGGCCAAATTCTGGCTGATGCGGGCCTGCGAATCGAGGTGGGTGGTAATATCGGCACCCCGGTACTGGACCTGCTGGCACGTCCGGTGCCGGATTACTATGTGTTGGAGATTTCCAGTTTTCAGTTGGAAACGACACATAGCCTGCGGCCACATGCTGCCGCACTGTTGAATCTAACCCCGGATCACCTGGACCGACATGGCGATCTGGCGCATTATGCCGCTGCCAAGTTGCGCCTACTGCAAGCTTGTGCACATCGGGTGTTGCCACGCCAGGATGCACTGGTACAGCAGTATTTTACTGTTCAGGCCTGGCGCAGTATCGGTACCGGACCCGCGGTGAGCCAACGGGAGTATGGCTTGGTGGCTGGCGACCAGGATTTTGCACTGTGTCATGGTGACAAGGTCCTGGCAAATTGCCGTGAATTTGCCCTTAAGGGCCGCCATAACCTGCTGAATATCCAGGCTGCATTGGCCCTGGCAGAAAGTGTCGGAGTCAATAATCATCAAGCACTCGCCGTGATACGTAAATTTACCGGTCTGCCACATCGCACCGAGCCGCTTGGCCTGCATGCCGGTGTGCACTGGATTAATGATTCCAAAGGTACCAATGTGGGAGCTACCGTTGCCGCATTGCAGGCGTTGGATGGGCCCTGTATTTTGCTCGCAGGCGGGCAGGGCAAAGGTCAGAATTTTGCACCACTGGCCGCTGTAGCGGCACAGGCTGTGCGCCTGGCCATTGTGTTTGGCCAGGATCGCGAACAATTGGCCGATGTTTTGCGATCGCAGGTGTCGGTGCGGGAAGTGAAGACCCTGGAGCAAGCAGTGACCCTGGCCGAGGGCAGTGCTGTGGCTGGAGATTGCGTACTGCTGTCACCCGCTTGCGCCAGTTTTGATCAATTTTCCAGCTATCAGGAGCGCGGCAACCGTTTTCGCCAGCTGGTCCGGGAGTTGCGGCCTTGAGTGTGGTCCGAGATCAGCACGCCGGTTCTCCCGACCAGGCTCTGGTGCTGGCCTTTATTGTGGCTATTGTGCTGGGTTGTATTATGGTGTACTCGGCTACGATCGTAAGTCATGGACAAACATTGCTCCGTACTACAGAGCAATTGTTACGGCAGCTGATTTTTGCAATATCCGGTGGCTTGTTGGCGTGGCTAAGTAGTCGCCTGCCACTGCCTTGGCTACAGCGACTGGCAAAAGTTGCGGTGCTGGTGGCCGTGCTCCTGCTGGTCCTGGTGTTCACCCCACTGGGCATTATGCGCAACGGAGCACAACGCTGGATTGCCCTGCCTGGAATAATGTTTCAACCCTCGGAATTGAGCAAGTTATTGCTGGTGTTGTATGCGGCGGATTTTCTAGCCCGCAAACAGGATGTCATCGGTCATTTTCAGGAGGGTGTATTCGGTTTGTTGCTGGTGTTGATGTTGACCATGCTGTTGTTGCTGCAGGAGCCTGATTTCGGTACTGCGGTGGTTTTGGGAGCAGCTGTATTGGGTATGTTATTCATGGCGGGAATGTATTGGCGCCATATGATTCCCTTGTTTGCAGCGGTCAGTGCTGCTGGTATCTATCTGGTATTTTCACAAGCCTACAGGATGGACAGGGTGATCGCTTTTCTTGATCCATGGAGTGACCGCTATGGCAAAGGGTTACAACTGGTGCACTCCTTGATTGCATTCGGCCGTGGACACTGGTTTGGTGTTGGTTTGGGCGAGAGTGTGCAGAAACTACGTTATTTGCCACATCCTGATAGTGATTTTTTGCTCGCTGTTATCGGTGAAGAACTGGGGTTTGTTGGCGTTATCGGGGTAATGGTCATTTTTGTGGTCATCGGTTGGCGGGCTTTCGCCCTGGCATTACGCGCGGAACAACAGGGTTTCGTGTTTGCGGCCCGTCTGGCCCAGGGCCTGGGTTTGTTGTTGGTCTTGCAGGCCATGATGAATATTGCGGTCAATTTGGGTGCAATGCCGACTAAGGGTATCAACCTGCCGCTGATGAGTGCTGGTGGCAGTAGCCTCATGAGCAGTAGTATCGAAGTCGGCCTGTTGCTGGCCGTTAGTCGTTTGGTTGGCAGGACAACAACCCGGAAGCGAAAGCGGTGATGGCGCTGCTGATGATCATGGCCGGCGGCACCGGGGGACATATTTATCCTGCGTTGGCCGTTGCGGAAACACTGCGTCGGCAGGGTGTAGAGATCGTTTGGGTGGGAACACCCGGCGGTATGGAATCGAGGATCGTGCCGGGTTACGGTTTTGACATGGCCGAAGTTGACGTACGTGGCCTGCGCGGCAAGGGTTGGCGTCGCTGGTTAACTATGCCGCTGGAGCTGCTTCGTGCCGTAGCACAAATGCGGGGCCTCATTCGTCAATGGCAGCCGCAGGCATTACTCGGCATGGGTGGTTTTGTCAGTGGGCCCGGAGGGCTGGCGGCAAAACTGGCTGCCGTGCCGCTGTTGATTCATGAAGCAAACGCGATTCCCGGGTTGACCAATCGTTGCCTGGCCTATATCGCCACGGTGGTAATGTCCGGTTTTGAAGGGGTTTTCAGTAACGGGCGTGATTGTCGTTTTGTTGGCAATCCGGTAAGCGCCGCATTCGGTGAAATACCCGCACCGGGGCAACGTTTGCAGCGGTTTGATAAGCCCCTGCGGCTGCTGATTACCGGTGGCAGTCAGGGGGCCGGTATCTTCAATGACGTGATACCGAAAGTATTGGGTGGAATCAGCACAAACTGCAGCTTCGAGGTCCGTCATCAATGCGGTCGGGGTCGGCAGGAGGCGCTTGAGCGCGCTTATCAAAAAATGCAGGTCGCCACCACCACTGTGCTGGAATTTATTGATGACATGCCAGCCGCCTATGCCTGGAGTGATCTGGTGATTTCGCGTGCCGGGGCCATGACGGTGGCCGAGCTCGCGGCTGCCGGGGCGGCAGCAATCCTGTGTCCATACCCCCTGGCGGTGGGTGACCATCAGACGGCCAATGCCCGCTACCTGGTTGACCGCAAGGCCGCTGTGCTGGTTTCTCAAGCGGACTTTACGGTCGAGCGCCTGGCCCGGCTGTTGCGTAATTTTTCCGTTGATCGGGCGTCTTTGCTGACCTTGGCCACAGCAGCCAGTCAATGTGCACACCCGGATGCTACACAACGGGTGGCAGCAGCATGCCTGGAGGTGTTGCATGCGTGATCGGGTCAAATTGGTGCATTTTGTGGGTATCGGTGGCGCCGGAATGAGCGGTATTGCCGAGGTCTTGCTAAATCTTGGGTATCAGGTTTCGGGTTCGGATACGCAAGACAGCACGGTAACCCGTCATTTGCAGTCACTTGGTGCACGCGTACATCATGGCCACCATGCAGATGTAGTCGCCGGTACCGACGTTATCGTGGTGTCGACAGCAATTGCTGTGGACAACCCGGAGGTTCTGGCTGCCACAAAACTCCGGATTCCTGTAGTCAGACGTGCTGAAATGCTCGGTGAATTGATGCGTTTTCAAAAAGGAATCGCGATTGCCGGTACCCACGGCAAGACCACGACAACCAGTCTCGTAGCCAGTGTGCTGGCACAGGGCGGACTGGATCCGACCATCGTTGTTGGGGGCTTGGTACACAGTATCGACAGTCATGCCCGGCTCGGAAGTGGAGATTACCTGGTCGCAGAGGCCGATGAAAGTGATGGTTCTTTTGTGCATCTGTTTCCACAGATTGCGGTGGTGACCAATATCGATCGTGACCATATGGCGAGCTATGGGGGTGATTTTGAACGACTCAAGCAAGCCTTTATGCAATTTCTGCACAACCTGCCATTCTATGGTCTGGCAGTACTTTGTGTTGATGATCCGGTATTGGCAGCGCTGGCGAGCAAGATTCGCAAGCCCATACTGACGTACGGCACCTGTGCACATGCCGATATTGTGGTCAGTGACATCCATCAGCAGGGCTGGCATACGCAATTTTCGGTGCAGCGTGCCGGCAAGCCTAAGCTGTCGCTGCAATTGCCTATGCCGGGACGGCATAATGTCCTGAATGCGGTTGCTGCGGTTGCTGTCGCCGATACCCTGGGGATCGCGGATACGGCGATTACCGAGGCTCTGGTCGGGTTTGAGGGAATTGACAGACGCTTTCAGCTGCGAGGTGAAATCCATCTGGCGTTGGGTACGGTCTTGTGGGTAGATGACTACGCCCACCACCCCAGTGAGTTGGCAGCAACATTACAGGCAGCCAGGGACAGCTGGCCGCAACAGCGACGGGTGATTTTATTTCAGCCGCACCGTTATAGTCGGACCCGGGATTTGCTGGATGACTTCAGTCTGGTTCTGGCCCAGGAGACACCATTGCTGATCACCGAGGTGTATCCAGCCGGGGAATCGCCCCTGCAGGGTGCCGATGGTCGGGCTTTATGTCGTGCGATCAGGGCCCGAGGCCAGGTTGAACCGGTTTTTGTCGACAAGCTGGAACAGGCTCCGGCATTGTTGCGTGCCCTGTTGCAGCCCGATGATGTCTTGTTGACATTGGGTGCTGGCAATATTGCCAGTGTCGGTGTGGCTCTTCAGCACTCTGGGGAAGCCCCATTATGATGACGACCCGGTGCCACCATAGCATGACGAAGTTTGCTGGCCTGCGGGGGTTATTGCAGGTTGACGAGCCGATGTCCAGGCACTGTAGTTGGCGTGCCGGCGGCTTGGCAGCCCTCTATTTCCAACCTGCTGATCGTGCAGATGTTAGCCATTTTCTGCAGCAAATCGATCCACAAATGCCCGTGTACTGGGTGGGCTTGGGAAGTAATTTGCTGGTTCGTGATGGGGGTTTTGATGGGGCCGTTATCAATACCCGGAGGCTGAATAGTATTGTTCAGTCAGGGTCGGAACAGGTGCTGGTCGAGGCCGGCGTCAGTGCCGCAAAGGTGGCCCGATTTACTGCGGACCGGGCACTCGGTGGTGTGGAATTTCTAGCCGGGATTCCCGGAACGATGGGGGGTGCGCTGGCTATGAATGCCGGGGCTTTCGGTGCTGAAACCTGGTCCTTCGTCGAGGTGGTGGAAACGGTGGGTTCAGATGGCCATTGCCACTGGCGTATGACAGAGGAGTTTTCCATCGGCTACCGTAGTGTTCAGGGTCTGCCGGGTGAAGGATTTTTGCAAGCCAGGTTACGCCTGCAACCCTCGACTACAGATGCGTGCCGAGAGCGCATCAGAGCGTTACTGGCCGATCGGGCCGGTAGCCAGCCGATACAGCAGGCCTGTGCCGGTTCGGTATTTCGCAACCCTCAGGGCGATTATGCGGGGCGGCTGATTGAGGCGGCCGGACTCAAGGGCCAGCGATGTGGGGGTGCTACCGTTTCGCCCCGGCATGCCAACTTTATCGTTAATGATCACCAGGCCAGTGCGGCGGATATTGAAACTTTGATAACCCAGGTAGCAGACACCGTGGCGGAACATTTTGGTATTCGCCTGCAAGCTGAAGTCAAGATTATCGGTGGTGCCTCGTCATGAAACTGTCACTGCATACGATACCTGTGCAGGTCACATTGAATACTTCTCAGGGACCAATTGTTGCGTTGTCACGGCGTACAGGAAAGGGTAGGGGCAAGAAGGCTAAGGCTAAGTCATCAGGTAACAAGCTGCCGGGTTCCGTGCTGGTAGTCAGTTTTACCCTGTTGGCTTTGGTGTTGACAGCCGTAGTGTTGGATCAATTGTTGGATCCTGGAGTTTTTCGGATTCAGTCGGTACGGGTTGTCGGTAATTTCGATCACCTTAAAACCTCCACGTTAAAGAATGTGGTCAGTCCGCTGATAAAAGATAATTTTTTTGCCATTGATCTGAACCATGTACGACAACGGCTACTGGCATTGCCGTGGGTGGATGATGTCGTGGTTCGCAGAGTCTGGCCAAGAACGATTGAGCTGGCCGTCCGGGAAACCCGGATTCTGACCCGTTGGGGGCAGCGAAAATGGTTAAGTAACCGTGGCATGGTCATTACACTGCCGGGGCAAGTGCAAGACGGGCTGCCGATGTTACAGGGTCCGGAGCGTACGTCTAAACAGGTGCTGGCGGCTTATTTGCGATGGGATCGTGCCCTGGGCGCAGTGGGTTTGCGAATTGTGGGGTTGCAATTGCGCAAAAGAGGCTCGTGGACGGTGCGAGTGGTTACCAGCAAAGGCCAGGACTCTGAACTTGTGATCCGCCTTGGCAGAGACCAGGTCGATCAGAGATTGCTAAGATTTGTGCATTGGTATTCTCTGTTGCTGCAGTCATTAGCGGCCAAACCGGCCTATATCGACATGCGTTATCCCAATGGATTTGCCTTGGGACCACGAAGAACTCCAAGGCAGAAAAAAGGTTGAATATGGTGAAAAAGCATCGAAATCGTAATGCAGACGAACGGCTGATCGTTGGTCTGGATGTCGGTACTTCGAAAATATTAGCGATTGTCGGAGAAGTTTCTGCCGATGGTAAGGTCGAGATCATTGGTACCGGCCATCATCCTGCCAAGGGATTGCGCCGTGGCGTAGTGGCCAATATCGAGTCCACAGTGCTATCGATGCAACGGGCAATCGAAGAAGCCGAGTTGATGGCTGGTTGTCAGATTGACTCGGTGTATGCCGGTATCGCCGGCTCCCATATCAGTAGTATGAATTCCCACGGTGTGGTGGCGATTCGTGATCGGGAAGTGCGCCAGGATGACATCGATCGGGTTATCGAGGCAGCCAAGGCCCTGGCGATACCCAATGACCAACGAATCCTGCATGTGATTCCCCAGGAGTTCATTATTGACGGACAGGAAGGGATTCGTGAGCCAATCGGCATGTGCGGAATCCGCCTGGAAACACGGGTGCACATCGTCTCCGGGGCGGTCAGTGCGGCCCAAAATATTGTCAAATGTATTCATCGCTGTGGTTTGGAAGTCGATAGCCTGATACTCGAACAGCTGGGTTCGAGTTGTTCGGTGCTCACCGAGGACGAAAAAGACCTGGGTATCTGCATGATTGATATCGGAGGCGGGACCACGGATATGGCTGTTTTTACCGAAGGAGCGATCCGGCATACCGCCGTTATTCCTATTGCCGGTGACCAGGTGACCAATGATATCGCTGTAGCATTGCGTACACCCTCTCATGCGGCCGAAGATATCAAGAAGCGGTTCGGTTGCGCTCTGATTCAGTTGACCAATCATGAGGACATGATTGACACCCCGAGTGTCGGTGATCGACCGTCGCGAAAACTTTCTCACCAGACGCTGGCCGAAGTGATCGAACCTCGGGTTGAAGAGCTCTTCGGGCTGGCTTTGGCTGAACTTCGGCGTAGTGGTTTTGAAGATATATTGGGTGCCGGTGTGGTACTGACCGGTGGCAGCAGCAAGATGTACGGCATGGTGGAACTGGCTGAAGAGGTCTTTCATATGCCGGTACGGGTCGGGGTGCCACAGTATGTGGGTGGCTTGAGTGAAGTCATCCGCAATCCGGTGTATTCAACCGGAGTTGGCCTCATCCTTTTTGGCAAGGAATTGCGTGAGCGGGAACGCAATCAGGCGCCAGCCAGACCTTTGCGCCTGCATTCGGTGTGGGAACGCATGCGCTCCTGGTTTCGGGGAGGGTTTTAGCGTGATCAAGATGGTGGTGTTTGGGAGTAAAAAGGTTGGGCAGTACGGTGACAGTGGTGATTTATTGATGGGCAACAAGACCGGAGGTGGAATATGTTCGAGTTAGTCAGTCCAGTTGGACAGCAGGAAGTGATTAAGGTGGTGGGTGTGGGTGGTGGTGGCTGCAATGCGGTCGATTATATGGTGGAGTGTGGTATCGAAGGCGTTGAGTTCATTAGCGCCAACACCGATATCAAGGTTTTGAACAGGACTTTGGCACCGGCATCATTACAGCTTGGCGAAGCCTTGACCCGTGGTTTGGGAGCAGGTGCAAATCCGGATATCGGACGACAGGCTGCGATGGAAAATCGAGATCGAATCGCCGAGGCACTGGCCGATTCAGACATGGTATTTATTACCGCAGGAATGGGTGGCGGTACGGGGACCGGAGCGGCACCGGTGATCGCCCAGCTGGCCAAAGAGCAGGGCATTTTGACCGTGGCAGTGGTGACCAAGCCGTTTGCCTTTGAGGGCAGTCGCCGGATGCAGATTGCCGAAGCTGGGATTACGGAACTGACCCGTGTGGTGGATTCTTTGATTACCATTCCGAATGAAAAACTGACCCATGTGTTAGCTAAGCAGATTACTCTGCAAAATGCTTTTGTCGCAGCGAATCAGGTATTGTTTAATGCCGTGCACGGTATCTCCGATCTCATCACGCACCCGGGGATGATTAACATTGATTTTGCCGATGTGCGGACCGTCATGTCCGAAACGGGTATGGCCATGATGGGTTCAGCGGTTGCCAGCGGTAAGGATCGTGCCACTGAGGCGGCACGATCGGCTGTCTCAAGTCCGCTACTGGAGGATATCGACATTTCCGGAGCACGAGGAATTTTGGTAAATGTGACTGCAGGCCCGGATCTCGGATTGACAGAATTTACTGATATTGGTGAGGTGGTTAAAGAGTATGCTTGTGATGATGCCATGATTATTATTGGTACAGCGGTGGATGAAGAGATGACCGATGAAATGCGGGTTACCCTGGTTGCGACTGGTATTGGTGAGAGTAAAAAACAAGAGCTACCCACAAAAGAGCATGTAAAAACCACGAGCACTTACCGGGTGTTACAAGGTGGTGCTGCAGCAGTTGGTGCTGATTTCGCCAGTCTCGATGTGCCAGCTGTAATCCGGTCAAATCCAGCTGCGGTACGTACCAGCAGTGAGCGAGCACAGTGCGGACCTTATGATGACAATGATGCGGAACGTTTCGAAATTCCGGCCTTTTTGCGTAATCGAAGGGCTGACTGATGGGGTCATTGTGAAAATTTTAGAATAAATGGGAATAAATAGGATATTCAAAATGGTAAATTTCGTGTAGGATCTGTGGTTCGAGAAGGGGTTGCGTAGATAACCCGTCAAGAGCGATAAAAATACCGTATACCTCACAGAGTCTTAAACTATGATTCAACAAAAGACGCTTAAAAACGTCATTCGGGCGACTGGTGTCGGTTTGCATACCGGTGAGAAGGTCTACCTGACGTTACGGCCGGCGGCGGTCAATACCGGTATCGTGTTTCGACGTACAGATCTCGACCCCGCTGTCGATGTCAAAGCTTGTCCTGAAAATGTCACCGATACCCGCCTGTCCACCACCATTGAAGCCGAAGGAGTGAAAATCTCCACCGTGGAGCACCTGATGTCGGCATTTGCCGGGTTGGGGATCGACAACGCCTATGTCGATCTGACGGCCCCGGAAGTGCCGATTATGGACGGTAGTGCCGGGCCGTTTGTTTTTCTGATTCAGTCTGCAGGGGTGGCCACCCAGGCAACTCCCAAGCAATTTTTTCGCATTAAAAAACCATTTGAGGTTCGTGAAGGGGATAAATGGGTCCGATTTGCCCCTTTTGAGGGGTTTAAGGTCAGTTTTTCGATTGATTTTGACCACCCAATCTTCAAGGATACCGAGCAGGTTGCTTCCGTTGACTTCTCCACCACCTCCTTCGTCAAGGAAATCAGCCGGGCTCGGACCTTCGGTTTTATGCAGGATCTGGAAGCCTTGCGCAACGTTGGACTGGCGCAAGGTGGTAGTCTCGACAATGCTATCGTCGTTGATTCTTATCATATCCTGAATGAAGATGGGCTGCGCTATCGGGATGAGTTTGTCAAACACAAGGTGTTGGATGCCATCGGTGACCTGTACTTACTGGGCCATCCGCTGATTGGGGAATTCAGTGCTCACAAGTCTGGTCATGCCCTCAATAATCGGTTGTTGCGAGAAGTGATGGCCGATCAGCGCGTCTGGGAGTTGAAGTCGTTTCAGGACCCGGATCTGGCGCCCTCGTTATTAGCGGGTCAGGCGGCTGCAGCCTTCTAGCAGGTCGTTGCAAAAAGCTCTGCGGCACGATGTACGGTGTTACTAATCCGCTCAACACGCCTATACCTGCCTGTGCACTGCGCTTTTTCTTGAATTATTGCCTTATCTCGCACTCACCTGAGACTTTTTCAACAATCTGCCAGGCTGTTCGGGAATAGGAGCCTGCCGCCCTTACGATAGCTACACTATTTGTGTTCGACAGTGAGTGCCAGTCGCAACAAGGCGTTACGCAGTGTCGGGTCCTGAATGGAAGCAGCCAGAGTGCGCATGTCCTGAATGACCTCTGTACTCACGGACTCTTTGCTGGAAACCGGTTGACGTGTCAGTGTTGCGGGCCGCACCTTGGCTTCCACCCCCCGGATATCGGCAAACCCCAATGTGTGAAGCCGAGTCAGCAACATGGCCCGGCTATGATGGATGCGGTTGGCCCAAAGCGCTGAATCTGCCTCAATACTCAGCTGATAATTGCGGATCCACAGCGGCCGACAGTGTAAGGCGAGTTGGTCGTCACAAATCCGGGTCCACTGTACCGTCAATTGTTGTAGTGTAGTAAGTACTTCCCGGGCATTTTGATCCCAGTTAGAAAGCCATTGGGTAAATGGCTTGAAGTCGCCCCGCCTAGTCATGGCAAAAGATCATCATGATTTATGTTACATACCACAAGTATTCACCTCAAATTCTGGAAAAAAGACCTGCAAAGCGGCCTGCCTACGTTACGATTCCTGTTCTCCTGGGGTATCATAGCGACCGGCCGCAAGCCTGTGGTGTTAACCCCCTGGGAATTGACTACAGAATTGACCGCATAGTGTTTGCCACCGAGCCGGGACAGCCTCCTGGGTACAACGGTTGGTATTTAACAAGCAGCGTATAGTCAGGTTGACAGTGTAGATGATAGGAAACGTTATAACCAAAGTTTTTGGTAGCAGAAACCAGCGCCTGATCAAGCGCATGCAAAAACACGTGGACCAGATCAATGCTTTTGAAGATGGTCTGGCAGCGCTGGATGATACCGCGTTGCGGGACAAGACCGGCGAGTTTAAAGAGCGTTTGCAAGCCGGTAGTGATACGCTCGGGAGTCTGTTGCCGGAGGCTTTTGCAGTGGTCCGTGAAGCATCGGTTCGTGTTCTGAAGATGCGTCATTTTGATGTGCAGATGGTCGGCGGTATGGTCTTGCATAACGGCCAGATTGCCGAAATGCGAACGGGTGAAGGCAAGACCCTGGTCGCCACCTTGCCAGCCTATCTCAATGCCTTGACTGGCCAATCGGTACATATCATCACGGTCAATGATTATTTGGCCAGTCGTGATGCCGCATGGATGGGCAAGATACACGAGTTTCTGGGGCTGTCTGTCGGGGTGATTCTGTCCGGGCAGGACAATGAGAGCAAGCGTGTTGCTTATGCGGCAGATATCACTTATGGGACGAATAATGAATTCGGGTTTGATTATCTGCGCGATAACATGGCTTTTTCCGGTGAAGAGCGAGTGCAGCGGGCTCTGTATTTTGCCATTGTCGATGAGGTGGATTCGATCCTGATTGATGAAGCCCGCACACCATTGATTATCTCAGGTCCAGCTGAAGGTGATACTGACCTGTACAACAAAATTGACAAAATTATCCCGCAGCTGACCAAGCAGGAGGACGAAGATGGTCCAGGTGATTATTCTGTGGATGAAAAGGCCAGGCAAGTATTTCTGACGGAGGAGGGCCAGGAACAAGCCGAGAAAAAATTGCTGGAGATCGGTTTGCTGGGTGAGAATTCGAGCCTTTATGAAGTAGGTAATATTGCGTTAATGCATCATGTCAATGCCGCATTGCGAGCTCACACCCTGTTTGCCAGGGATGTGGATTACATGATCCATAACGGCCAGATCGCCATCATCGATGAGTTTACCGGTCGTATGATGTCGGGTCGGCGTTGGTCCGAAGGTTTGCATCAGGCGGTGGAAGCTAAGGAGGGGGTGGAAGTACAGCAGGAAAACCAGACACTAGCTTCGATTACCTTTCAGAATTATTTTCGTTTATACGATAAATTATCCGGCATGACCGGCACTGCAGACACCGAATCGGTAGAGTTCCATCAAATCTATGGACTTGAGGTCGTTGTTGTTCCGACCAATGTGGAGATGATTCGCGAAGATATGTCGGATCTGGTCTATCGTACCCAGAAGGAAAAGTACCATGCTATTTTCGAAACTATACAGGATTGCCGCGAGCGCCAACAGCCCGCACTGGTGGGTACCGCGTCGGTTGAATCTTCCGAATACCTGTCAGGACTCCTCAATAAAGAGTCGATCCAGCACCAGGTGCTAAATGCCAAGCACCATGAAAGTGAAGCGCAGATCATCGCCCAGGCGGGACGCCCGGGTGCGGTCACGATTGCCACCAATATGGCCGGTCGAGGTACCGATATCGTGCTAGGCGGTAATCTGGAAATGGAGTTGGCCGAAGTGACCGACGAGGCTGAGGCTGAAGATCGTAGACAACAGTGGCAACAGCGTCATGAAGCGGTGATTAAAGCGGGTGGTTTGTTTGTTGTCGGTACCGAGCGTAATGAATCCCGGCGGGTGGATAATCAGCTACGAGGGCGTTCCGGACGTCAAGGGGATCCCGGGAGGAGTCGCTTTTACGTTTCCATGGAAGACAATTTGATGAGGATCTTCGGTTCCGAGCGGATTTCTTCGTTAATGCAGAAATTGGGAATGGAGGAAGGCGAGGCAATTGAACATACCTGGGTGACGCGAGCGATTGAAAATGCCCAGAAAAAGATTGAAGGGCGAAACTTCGACATCCGCAAACAATTGCTTGAATATGATGATGTTGCCAATGAGCAGCGAAAAGTAGTGTATCAGCAACGCAATCACTTCATGGAATCGGAGGAAATTAGCGATTTCATCGCTCAGATCCGTACCGAAGTGGTTGCTCAGGTGATCAACCAAAGTATCGCACCCCAAACCCTCGAGGAACAATGGGACCTGGATGGTCTGGAAAATGATTTTCTTGAAAGATTTGCGCTTACGATCCCCGCTCGGCAGTGGTTGGAAGATGATGATCAACTAAATGAGGAGCACTTGCGGGAACGTTTACAGCAGGCTGTCTCGACAGCCTACGCGGAAAAGAGACAACGCTACGGTGATGAGGTGATGCAACATCTTGAAAAAGCGGTGATGTTGCAAGTGCTTGACGGCCAGTGGCGTGAACATCTGGCCAATATGGATCATCTGCGTCAGGGCATTCACTTGCGAGGTTATGCACAAAAGGATCCGAAACAGGAGTTTAAGCGCGAGGCTTTCGAACTGTTCAGCGCCATGCTCGACAGTGTTCGGGTTGAGGCAATTTCAGTACTGTCACGCATGGAAATTCGTGCAGCTGAGGAGGAGGTTGATCACTATGGTCAGCGGCCGGCAGAAGAGTCCATGCAGTTTTTGCATCCTGATGCGGAACAGAAAGATAATGAGCCAGCTGATGGGCAAGATCGGGAAGATGCTATGGCGTGGAGGGAGCCCGCCAGTCAACCCTATGTGCGTGCGGGCCGCAAAGTGGGTCGTAATGAACCCTGCCCCTGTGGGTCCGGGAAGAAATTCAAGCAGTGCCATGGTCGCTTGAACTAGGCGTGATATGTCGGCTGGACTTCCACTACTTGGTGTCCTAAGGCCCGTTGCTGGTGTCCGCCTGGCAGTTACTGCTGCCGGGATCCGCTACCCGGGGCGGGATGACGTGACACTGATCGAGCTTGCTACAGGATCCAATACAGCGGCTGTATTTACCCGTAATCGTTTTTGTGCCGCTCCCGTCACCGTGGCCAGAGAACACCTGCAACTGGGCCAACCCAGGGCCTTGCTGATCAATACCGGTAACGCCAATGCAGGAACCGGCAATCAGGGTTTGCGAGACGCGAGGCAAAGTTGTACTGTGCTGGCTCGACGATTAGGGTGTCAGGAACATCAGGTTTTGCCATTTTCTACCGGCGTTATCGGTGAACCGCTGCCGATGGATCGATTCATTGCCGCACTTGACTCCCTTCCTGCAAGGTTGCACCCGGATCGTTGGGTTGATTGTGCCCGGGCCATCATGACTACAGATACCGAGCCCAAAGGCGTAAGCAGATCGCTGCAGTTGGAAGGACAGCGCGTGACGTTTACGGCGATCGCCAAAGGCAGTGGCATGATCCGCCCCGATATGGCAACGATGTTGTGTTTTATCGCCACCGACCTGGCCATGGATAAGGCGATGTTAAATCGACTTTTGCGTGTTGCTACAGATGCCAGCTTCAACCGGATTACAGTCGATGGTGATACCTCGACTAATGATGCCTGTGTGATGACAGCAACCGGTGTTGTGCCGGCGCCTGTATTGTGTGGTGTTGATGATCCTCGTTATCCTGTGGTCGAAAATACCCTGACTTCGCTGTTGGTGGAACTGGCCACTCTGTTGATTCGTGATGCTGAGGGAGCCTCCAAATTTGTCACAGTACAAGTTAGCGGCGCTGCTCGTCCGGAAGACGCCAGGGAGGTCGCTTATTGTGTCGCACATTCGCCTTTGGTAAAAACCGCTATGGCAGCTTCCGACCCCAATTGGGGTCGGATTCTGGCGGCTGTTGGTCGTGCTCAAGCAGAGCAAATTGAGCCGGATAAAATCTCCATCACCATTAACGGGTTGAGAATTGCAACCGCCGGCTGTGTTGATGTTACTTACAGCGAAGCCAGAGCGCAGGAGGCACTGGCTTCGCAGGATATTACTGTGAGTATCGACCTCGGGGTGGGTACTGGGGCTTTTCAAGTCTGGACCAGTGACCTGACCACAGAGTATGTTGTTATCAACGCCGGTTATCGCTCCTAGGAGCCTGCCACCCGGTAGATCGGAATGCTTGCATGTTGCTGTGGGTGTGCTCAGGCATAGAGGGCAGGTATTGGTATCACGGCGTCGGGCCGGTGATGAGTTTGCAGGACTGTGGGAATTTCCCGGAGGCAAGCTTGAGCCAGGAGAGACTCCGGTGCAGGCACTGCGACGGGAACTGGCAGAAGAATTGGGTATCGAGGTCGGTCGTGTTATGCCTCTGCTGCGTTTGCCGCATGGTTATCCGCAACACACCGTGGTACTGCATGTTTTCGATATTCTCGATTATCAGGGTCAGGCGCAAGGTCTTGAAGGCCAGGTAGTGTGCTGGCTTGATCAACATAAACTTCTTCAGCTGCCTTTTATGCCGGCCAATGGAGCTATCCTGAAAGCAGTTATGCTCCCGAAAGTGTACGGGATTACCTGTGCCAGTCATCTGGGTGTTCGCGAAAGCCTGGTGTATCTGGAGAAGGCGATCAGCAATGGTTTGCGGCTTCTGCAGGTTCGTGAGCCGGCAATGGATAATCAGCAGTTGTATTCTTTTTTTGCGAGTTGCCGGAAGATTTGTTGGCGTTCGGGAGTGAAAGTATTGCTGCACGGCCACCCGGGTCAGGCACTGCGCTGGCACGCCGATGGCGTGCACTTGTCCAGTGCACAGTTGTTTGCTTTGTCAGGCAGGCCATTGCCACAAAATGTATGGGTGGCCGCGTCCTGTCATGGCCGCCGAGAACTAGAGCAGGCCGCGAAGCTGCATGTAGATTTTGTTGTTTTATCACCTCTCAAGAAAACACGGTCACACCCACAGGCTCATCCCTTGGGTTGGAAACGCTTCACTACTTTGTGCAATCAAGCAACCCTTCCAGTATATGCACTGGGGGGAATGCAGCGAAGTGATGTGATCACCGCCAGTGAAAGTGGAGCACAGGGAGTGGCCATGATGCGAGGTTGCTGGAATATCGATTGGTAACTGCGGTGATTAGTAACTGTGGCGATCGGCATCCATGGCCTTATAGTAAGAGTGCATCCATTTGTGTCGCGCTGCCCGGTGGCAGAAAATGGATCACCTAAGATAACAACGTATATAATTGATATAATTGTCTTATATGCAGAGACTTCCAGAATTCAAGAAAAAATCTGCTGCATATGGAATAAAAGCCACGTTCGACTGTTATAGAACCTGAGTCCCTGGTGTAAAGCTGCCGGTGTTTTACCGTCCGATATCTTTAGTGAAACACAAGGGATCGTTTCTCTTAATGCAGCCTTAAGCATCAAGGAATTAGGCTGCAGTAGCATTCATAGCAGACAGTAAATAGCAAACGACCATATAACGAACTTTTGGAGATTTCACGATGAAGACAAAGGAACAGAAGGGCTTGCCCTCCTTGAAGATGCTGGCTTTGGCTTGTGCCGCATCATTATCATTATCTACGGTTGCCGTGATTCCTGCCACTGTTGCAGTGACCGCGATGTCATCCCTGGTTGCCAGCTCGGTGTATGCCGATGGTGGCAATGAAGGTGGCGACAACGGCGGAGATAACGGCGGAGATAACGGCGGCGACAATGGTGGTGGTGATAACGGTGGTGGCGGTGGTGATCACGGTAGCAGTAATGGTGGAGGTGATAACGGCGGCGGTGGTGATCACGGTAGCAGTAATGGTGGAGGTGACAACGGCGGCGGTGGTGATCACGGTAGCAGTAATGGTGGAGGTGACAACGGTGGTGGTGGTGATCACGGCGGCAATAATGGT
>ENA-ORDP01000018-ORDP01000018.1-marine-sediment-metagenome-genome-assembly--contig:-NODE-18-length-87810-cov-4.793425_pt1 | contig 87810 bp, 77 predicted proteins | sample MGYA00248627_ERZ508539 | MGnify/ENA primary metagenome ERZ508539 (study PRJEB26208, sample SAMN05571518) | marine sediment metagenome | biome: deep sea; feature: Hydrothermal vent; material...
GGTCCTAAGGTAGCGAAATTCCTTGTCGGGTAAGTTCCGACCTGCACGAATGGTGTAACGATTTGGGCACTGTCTCAACCACGGGCTCGGTGAAATTGTGGTACCGGTGAAGACGCCGGTTACCCGCAGATGGACGGAAAGACCCCGTGCACCTTTACTGCACCCTAATATTGGGTTCGGGTAAAGCATGTGTAGGATAGGTGGGAGACTTTGAAGCCGGAGCGCTAGCTTCGGTGGAGTCAATGGTGAAATACCACCCTTGTTTTATTTGGATTCTAACCTCGGTCCTTGAATCAGGATCAGGAACAGTGTTAGGCGGGTAGTTTGACTGGGGCGGTCGCCTCCCAAATTGTAACGGAGGCTCTCAAAGGTTCCCTCAGCATGGTTGGTAATCATGTGACGAGTGTAAAGGCATAAGGGAGCTTGACTGCGAGACTTACAAGTCGAGCAGGTGCGAAAGCAGGACTTAGTGATCCGACGGTTTCGAGTGGAAGAACCGTCGCTCAAAGGATAAAAGGTACGCCGGGGATAACAGGCTGATCTTGCCCAAGAGTTCATATCGACGGCAAGGTTTGGCACCTCGATGTCGGCTCATCGCATCCTGGGGCTGAAGAAGGTCCCAAGGGTTTGGCTGTTCGCCAATTAAAGCGGTACGTGAGCTGGGTTCAGAACGTCGTGAGACAGTTCGGTCCCTATCTGCTGTAGGCGTAGGAGACTTGCGGGGAGCTGTCCTTAGTACGAGAGGACCGGGATGGACGGACCTCTGGTGTTCCGGTTGTTCCGCCAGGAGCAATGCCGGGTAGCTATGTCCGGAGTGGATAACCGCTGAAGGCATCTAAGCGGGAAGCCCACCCCAAGATAAGGTCTCCCTGTGTTTCGATGAAAGTCGGGACACCTGTAGGTCCCTGGAAGACCACCAGGTTGATAGGCTGGAGGTGTAAGCGGAGTAACCCGTTCAGCTTACCAGTACTAATAGACCGTGCGGCTTGACCTGCTCTCCTCCCTTTCCCCTGTACCCTCCTGTTGTCATTGACTTGATTTTTTTATTCTTTAAGTTATATTCTATATATAGAAGAAGAGTTTTCCGGTGGTTATGCCGGCGGGGAAACACCCGTTCCCATTCCGAACACGGAAGTTAAGACCGCCAGGGCCGATGATACTGCGACTGTGAGGTCGTGGGAAAGCAGGACGCTGCCGGATTTAAAATTAAAAAGGGATATGGACTGGCCTACAGTCCATATCCCTTTTTTCTTGTGTATAGTGTGTATAGTGTATGAATGTTGATGACAGACAGTACTGATACAGTGGATGTTATCATCAATTCAGTATAATCATGTAAAAATAGACTGCTTTCCTGCCTGTTTCAGTATTGGTGGCAGTAAAGCCAATACGGTTTACCTTTCTGCTTAATTTTTTAATGATTTTAGTTGTAACCGTTCCTCTTTCATTATCAACTTCAGGCCTTATCCATCCAAGCTCAGAGACATAAATACTCCAATTTTTATAAATGCCATGATTTGTTATCCTCCCTTCTATTCTGTCCGGAGGGTTTTTTTTAAGGAGCCCGTAAGGTGGATATACATTGTCTACATTGAGAGGTTCCGTCAATAAAAATTCCCTGAATTTATCCATTTTTGCCCAGCTTCCTACTGAGGCATACCTTGGCAACAGGTAAATATCAGAGAAAACCCCTGTGCTTGCCGGGTCCTGCGTGAATGAGGCAGTGTAGCCATGTTTTTTAACCAGTTTCACGAACTCCTGATTATACTCTCCGTATGGAAATGCAAAGAATTCAGGCCTGACACCAAGGATTTTTTTAAAACGTTCCCGGCTTCTTATAAGGTCATCTTCAATCAGTTTCAGGTATTTTTTGCGGGACATTCCCTTGGGCCACCGGGCAAGCCTTTGGTGGGAATAGGAATGGTTGCCAAAGGTTGCCTTTTTGTATTTCATTATGTCCCGGATATCTTCAAGTGTCATAAAATCAGGGTATCTATCGATGGCTTCCATATATAAGAAGATGGTAAAGGGGAACCCGTATTTTTTCAATATGGGAAATGCATGCGTATATACGGACTTGTAGCCATCATCAATTGTTATAACTACAGTCTTTGGCGGTATATCCGTCTTGTCCTTGATAAGTGTAACGAGCTCGGGAAGGCTTATAACATTGTAGTGGTTATCTTTCAGGTAACTAAGTTGAGATTCAAACTCTTCTGCCGGGATAGACGTGCTCGGACTTTTCGGTTCATCGAACTTATGATAAACAAAAATGGTGGCATAGCCTGCTTCTGCTACTGCAGAGCAAGGACTAGTAAATAAAAGCAGGATCAATACGACAGGTATCGTAAATCTCAAGATTCGTGCTCCGTATTACATTATTAAGCCGCCTTACATACTCTTCTCTAAGTACGGAGTAGTTATCAAGGTATTTGATAAGCTGTAATGAATGGGATGTATCTGTTCGCTTTTTCCTGAAATCCTTGTATGCCCAACCGACATTGATGTTGAAAAGGTAGTCCTCAACTGCCTGGAGAGTGGAGTCGTACCTGGAGAGCCTTGCCTCTGATTTAATAGCCTTTATGCCGGAATTATTATCAAATGTCCATGTACCGAAGATATTGTTTCCCTCCTCAAAGAACCTGGAGCTTCCCCATCCGCTCTCAAGTGCGGCCTGGGCAAGAATTATGCTTGGGGGATGGGTGTTGAGCCGGGAGAGGAGTTCATTGATGTTGTTTGTCCGGTATTTTTCCGATAAGTCACTCAGGAAAGAGAACTCGCTGTCCTTTAAGGCTATGCTCCTGGAAATCTTTTCCCTTATTTGCAGGAGTTCTTTCCTCTTTTTCTCTATGTTGTTTCTGGCAATAAGGATAGAAGGAAGGACTATCTTGATAAAAGCCGCCTTCCTTTTATCTACAGTAAGCCCTTCAAGAGAGACAACAGACCTGTAGACTACAGGTTTTACTGTATCACAGTCGAATTCCATTGTCTGTATATCGTTTATAGATGCCAGGTCCTTGTAGATGATTTTTATATTACTGCCATGTGTGCGAAGAACCTCTTTACCGGAGAGCAGTAATATGGAAAAGGCCATCAATGATACAATTATCGTAAAAACCCCTTTCACTACCTCAAAATACCTCCGTTATATGCGGCTTCATAAGCAATTATACCATATTTTGTAAAATACGTCAGTTTTATGGTTAAATAAAAATCCATTGGAAATTCTATCTTACAGGAGACTTTTGAGATGAAGAGGTATTTTGGTCCATATGGCGGGAGGTTTGTTCCGGAAACCCTGATTCCGGCACTTGAAGAGCTGGACAGGGCCTTTGTGAAGGTAACGAGGGATAAGGGGTTTAATGAGGAGTTTGGCAGCCTGCTCAGGGACTACGTGGGCAGGCCCACCCCCCTGTACTTTGCGTCGAGGCTGACCGGTTATCTTGGTGGTGCAAGGATATATCTGAAAAGGGAAGACCTTACCCATACAGGCGCCCATAAGATCAACAATGCCCTTGGACAGGCACTTCTTGCCAAGCGGATGGGAAAAGAGAGACTTATTGCCGAGACCGGGGCAGGCCAGCATGGTGTGGCCACTGCAACAGGTGCAGCACTGGTTGGGCTGAAGTGTGAAATCTATATGGGGTCGGAGGATATGGAGCGTCAGGCCCTTAATGTATTCAGGATGAGACTTCTCGGTGCAGAGGTGTCAGAGGTTCCCCTTGGCTCAAGGACACTGAAAGATGCAATAAATGAGGCATTAAGAGACTGGACAACCAACGTAAGGACAACCCATTATATTCTGGGAACGGTCTTTGGTCCGCACCCATACCCTACAATGGTCAGGAAATTCCAGTCGGTTATAGGCAGGGAGGCAAGGAGACAGATATTGAAGGCCGAAGGCAGGTTGCCAGACTGTCTGATTGCCTGTGTTGGCGGTGGTAGTAATGCCATGGGCCTTTTTCATGCCTTTCTCAGGGATGACGTGCGGATGGTTGGGGTTGAGGCAGGAGGAAAGGGGATAGAGAGCGGGCTCCATGCTGCAAGGTTTGCAGGCGGTTCTGTCGGGGTTTTTCAGGGTTGCAAGAGCTATCTCCTTCAGGATGAGGATGGGAATGTGCTTGGCACCCATTCTGTTTCCGCCGGATTGGATTATGCATCCGTTGGCCCCGAACACGCCTTTCTCCGGGAGGCGGGGCGGGCGGAATACACGTATGCTACAGACGTGGAAGCGCTTGACGCCTTTGAATTACTCTCGAAGACCGAGGGGATTATTCCGGCCCTTGAGTCTGCTCATGCCCTTGCAGAGGTGATAAAGCTTGCCCCGGCACTCTCTAAAAACAAGGTCATAGTGGTTAATCTTTCCGGAAGAGGGGACAAGGATGTTGAACATGTTGCAAGGATTAAGGGACAATAAATATGGTAATTTATGATTTTCATTCCCCACGGGAAGGGGATTTTAAAGGGTTAGGTTAAGCCAGGGTGACCTTTATGAAATATCGCTCTATGCCTGTCAGTGGCAGCTTCAGGGCAAGGGTTTCTATATTAAAATCCTTGATTCTGCTCCCAAGTCTGGTTTGAGCCTCTTTTATTTCTTTACGGTATGTTGGTCCCTTGCTCAGGATTAATACGCTTCCCCTGGAGAGAATCCCTTCGGTCTTTTTGATAAAGTCGTATGTCCTGAAGAGCGCCCTCGTTACAATAATATCGCAGGCCTTCTCTCCGGAACTTTTTACATGCTCCTGAAGTGTGCTCTGAATTACCGTAATGTCGGCTAAGTGGAGCTTATTGCATATGTGTCTCAGAAATCCGGCTTTTTTCCAGGAGGGTTCCATCAGGGAGATGCTTAATTCAGGTCGTGCAATCTTGAGTACAACCCCTGGAAATCCCCCCCCACTGCCCACATCAAGTATCCGGAGATGTTTTGTACTGACCTGAGAGGGGTCTGTAAAGACCTTCAGGTAGAGCAGAGAATCCAGGAAGAGGCGGATAGCCATATCCCTGTTGTCTTTCAACCCTGTTATGTTGTATGCCTTTGACCAGTTCCGTAGTTCCCTCTGATAGAAAGCATATTTGTTCAGGATTTCCTTTTCAGGCTCTATCCCCATCTCTTCTAACCCCGCGGTCAATATATCAAGGAAATCCTCTGCCACAGGCTGATTACTCTATCTGTTCCGAGGTCTCCACACCAAGAGCGAGGTTATGGAGTATGTGGTCTATCGTGGCAACTACTCCAAAGTTAAGGAAGGTTGACCGGAATATGGTTTCAGACGGGTTGAGGATCTCATTGCGGATTGTTAAGAAGAGCCGCCTCAGTCTCGTCCTTCTGTTATAGCTTGAGTTACGGATAATATCAGAGCATAGTTCACACATTGGGACAGCCTCTCTACGGGCATAATCGAGAAATATCTCTGCTATCTTATGAAATAAACTATCCGGGATATCCCTGGTTTGTTTGCCCTTGTAAGGCTTCAGTAACCTGTAGATGTTATCTTCATGCATCCACCATGTCTCAAAGGGGAACTGGAACATATCTTTTGGATGGTAGGTCAGGGGCTTATAATCAGAGGTTTCAAGCATATATTCTACAGGTTCGAGATTCTGCCAGCCAAGGATGTTTTTCAGGATAACCATATCAAGGGGTATGGCAAATCCATTGCTGAATCCCTTTTTTGTAAAATGCTTTATTAATTTGAGTAGATAATCTTCCTTCACAGGATAATAGCTCAGTTCTGAAAAATACTCCCCTTTTATATCCTCATACCCCTCTTTTGTCAGATTGGTTATGATGATTGTATCCTTAATGCCGACCTTTAGCTTCATGAGTATGGAGGCAAAGAAATAGTTGTTTCGTCCGAATTTTTTACCGATAAAGGCAGACATCGAACCATTTCCGTCAATAAGACTTACCCAGAGGTCGATATATTTACTCTTTCCTCCATGGGGGAGGTCTGTGATGAATGACATGTCTTCCTCCGGCAAAGGTAATTCCTGCATGAGGGATATATACGCCCTTTCTGCTTCATCCTTCATGAGGGGGTTAAGGCAGGAGATACTATAGAGGATGTTGATTGCATCCTGTGTTGATGCCATCTCTATTGCCCTTAAAGCCGAGAGGGAGACATCACTGTCGTGGTGATAAGTGAGGTGTTCCAGAAAGCAGATCACTTCGGGTTCTTCCGAGCCTGCCAGGTCTTCTATCATACCGAGAAGTCCCTCCGGTTTGCTTTTTTCAATAATTACCTTATGAATGTCATATAGTTTTGAGGGGTTCGATCTTATCTGGTCAACTATAAAATCCTCAAAAGAGTCCCTGAAGTCTGTGAACTCTTCTACAAAGTCCTCAAACCCATCCAGGCTTTCCAGGAGGTCTTCCGGCTCAAAGGCTGAAAGAATAATGGCCTTGTCCAGGTCTGATATGTTCTCTGTACCAAGCACCTTCTTAAGCTCATTTATAAGCCATTCAGGAAGTGGCCGCGGGCTATGCCTGTCAAGTATGAACTTCGTAAGTGTCAATATGTTATCTTTTTTTTGAGATGTGAATTTTTCAGTCCGGATCAATCTGAAAAGAAGCCTCAGGACTGTATTGGGGTCTTCATATATATATCTGGATACCTGCCGTCTCATATCCCTTGGTGGAAGGGCAATAAGCCTTCTGAGATCAGCAAGTTGGTTTTTTCTGGCCATCTACCTCTCCTTTATTCAGTAACCATAAACTAAGAATAACCCGATTCAGTGCTGTCTACTGCGTGGTTACTTCTCTTCTCTTTTTCTCGAGGGCTATCATAACCAGGGCTATGGCAGCGGGTGTAATTCCCGGGATACGGCTTGCATCACCGATATTTGAGGGTCTGACCTCTTCGAGTTTTCTCAGAACTTCACGGGAGAGTCCCGAGATCCGGTCAAATTTGAAGTCAGGCGGGATAGTACGCCCCTCGATACGCTTCATCCTCTCTACCATCTCTATCTGACGTTTAATGTACCCTTTATATTTTATCTCTGTTTCTATAAGTTTTTCCAGTTCTTTTTCAACTTCGTAAGGAGGAGGGCAGAGAGTCCTTAGAAAATCATACGAGACTTCAGGACGTTTCAGCAGCTGGAGTACGGGAGTTTTTTCAGTAATAGCAGTAGTCTTCAGGGAGTCAAGCAGGGGGTTTGCCTCTTTTGCACTGACCCTCAGGGAGTATATCCTCTTTAGTTCGGTCTCCAATATATCCTTTCTCCTGAGGAATCTCCTGTATTGTTTTTCACTAACAAGACCTGTCCTGAATCCCTTTTCCCGGAGCCTGAAGTCTGCATTGTCGTGTCTCAGCAGCAGCCTGTATTCCGCCCTCGATGTAAACATTCTGTACGGCTCTGATGTTCCTTTTGTGACAAGGTCGTCAATCAATACCCCTATGTATGCCTCGTGCCTTTTAAGTACAAGGGGGGCTTCTGATCTGAGCTTCAGTGCTGCATTTATCCCGGCCATCAGACCCTGGGCCGCTGCCTCTTCATAGCCGGAAGTTCCGTTTATCTGACCTGCAAGAAATAACCCTTCCGTTGACCTGGTCTCAAGGGAGTGTTTCAGCTGTGTCGGATAAACAAAATCATATTCAATGGCATAGCCGGGTCTCATAATCTCAGCCTCTTCAAGTCCGGCAATACTCCTGACGAGTTCAACCTGAATATCGTAGGGGAGACTTGTGGATATTCCATTGGCATAATATTCCCTTGTCCGGAGCCCCTCGGGTTCAAGGAAGACCTGGTGCCCCGGCCTTTCAGAAAATCTTACGACCTTATCCTCTATCGACGGACAGTACCTCGGTCCAATCCCCTTTATCCGGCCACTGTATAAAGGGGAGCGGTCGAGGCTGTCAAGGATAATCCTGTGTGTTCTTTCGTTTGTATGTGTTATAAAACATGGTAGTTGAGGATTGGTTATTGCTTTGGTAGAGTAGGAGAACGGTATTGGCGGGTCATCCCCTGATTGTTCCGTGGTCTTTGAAAAATCTATGCTCCTTGAGTCTATCCTTGGTGGTGTTCCGGTCTTGAGCCTTCCCAATCTTAATCCGAGATTTTTCAGAGAGTCTGAAAGGCCAAGGGACGGAAACTCTCCGGCCCTGCCGGCAGCGTGGCTGTCGAGCCCTATGTGGATCAATCCTTTCAAAAATGTGCCGGTTGTAATAATTACCGCCTCTGCACCATAAAATGCACCATGCAAGGTCGATACCCCCGTGACGTGTCCGTCCTTTGTGATTATCTTTTCAATAGATGCCTGTTTTATTGTCAGCTTCGGTTCTGATTCAAGTACTTCGCGCATTGTAAGGCGATAAAGTACCCTGTCTGCCTGAGCCCTGAGGGACCGGACTGCCGGTCCTTTACTCCTGTTCAGCATCCTGAATTGTATGCCGGTCCTGTCTGTGACCACGGCCATCTCTCCCCCGAGTGCATCTATCTCTCTTACGAGGTGTCCCTTTGCAAGCCCGCCTATTGCCGGGTTGCAGGACAACTGTGCAATGGTGTCGAGGTTCATGGCAAAAAGGCATGTCATAAGACCCATCCGTGCAGAAGCAAGGGCTGCCTCACATCCTGCGTGGCCACCGCCTACAACTATGATGTCGTATTCAGATTCAGTATACATTTCAGTGGTTAGGGGCTTCTTCATTAAACATTATAATGCTTTCTTAATTCGCTTATCTTCTTATACCCTTCCGGACTAAGTTTTCTGAGGTCGTCTTCGGTTTCTTCAAGTCTTTCAGTCACTTTTGCCTTTAAATCTTCAGGGGTCTTTTCTGCTGCCAATAATCCTACATAGAGGGATGAGACGGCATAGAGGAAACTGATATTTCCCTGGTCCACTTCAAGCAGTCTCTGAAATACAAGCGTGGGAAACAGGGGGTTGTCGACGGCGTATACAATGTCGTACATCTTGTCGATTATCAGAGATTCATTAATCATCACATCGACATCAACTACCGGTCTTCCATTATCGTCTTTGTCAAGATATTCAAAACCCTTCGCTGCTTTAATAGTCTCTTCAAAACATCTCTTTTCACAGAAAAAGGCCGGGATGTTTATACAGAAAAGTCCGTGAACCATGTAAAAGAGCTTTCCATCCTGCCTTTCCTTTACTACCCGTATTTCCTTGCCACATTTGTCGCAATGCGTTATCAGATCCGTTGCCATACATGCTCCTTTTATAACAGAAATAGAGTCAGACCCGGGCGGTGCTTAACCTCGGCCTCCACTTTTATGGTAATAACTGTCCGACTGATATTGCAAGCCCGGCAAAAGAAGATGAATTTTCCGCTTGTTTCCAGAATAGCGATAGAGGCGTTAATCCCGACCGGTTTTCTTCCGGCAAATTCGCCGGGTTTACCTCATGTGTTGATTGGTGGTATACTAATTCTCATTTTTGGAGATTTATTTGGATATAAACAGACTCTTAAAGGAAGACATGGAAGGTGTGCTTAGAGAATTATTAATGAGGCTTGTCTTGAGGTTACCTTCTTTTAGTGCCCCCAGGGTTTTATGCTTTGTATTTTGCCTGTCCCTGATCTTTTCTTCTGCTGTTCCAGCTCTTGCCGCTCAGGAAGGTCCGATAGTGAAAGTGATCGAGATCAAGGGCCTGAAGAGGATAGATGCGGGTGCGATTCGTAAGAGACTTTCCCAGAAAGCAGGACAACCACTTGCAGGAGAAAATATATCAAAGGATATAAAGAGCATCTATAAGATGGGTTATTTTGAAGATATAAGGGTGGAGGCCGAACCATTTGAGGGCGGCCTGAAGATAATATATATAGTTAAGGAAAAACCAACGATTGTGAGGGTGGGGTTCCAGGGCAACAAGGAGTATGATGACGATAAACTCAGGGAGCAGATAACCATTACTCCAGGTGCAATAGAGGATGCAACGCTTATCCGGGATAATGTTCATAAACTGAGATCATTTTATGAAGGTGAGGGATATTGGCTTGCCGGTATTGTGCCTGTTATCAGAAAGACTACCGAAGATGAGGTTGCTCTGACCTTCCTGATCAAAGAGGGCAAAAAGGTTAAAATAAAGGAGATCAGGATAGAGGGGACCCAGGCATTATCTGATCGTGAGGTTAAAAAGGTTATGAATACAAAGAGCTGGAGTCTCCTGTCATTCATTACATCTTCAGGGTATTATAAAGAATCCGAAATGAAGACGGATATAGAACGGATCAGGGATCTCTATTATGATAATGGTTACCTTAATGTTGTTGTCTCCGGTCCTGAAACGAAGCTTACTCCGGACAGGACGGGTATGGTAGTCAGCCTTACTATATCCGAAGGACCCCAATATGTTGTTTCAAGTATCAAATTTGCGGGCAATAAGGCTTATGATGAGAAGACCTTGACGGGACTGCTGCCACTCAGGAAAGGGGAGGTCTTCAGCAGGAAAAAACTGAGGGAAGGGATCAGAAAAATCACTGACTTTTATTCTGAGAAAGGCTATGCCCTTGCCTCTGCGGAGCCGGATATAGTGCCTGATGAGAAGACTCATAAGGTCTCTGTAATCATGAATATTGATGAGGGTGACATTTTCAGGGTCGGCCGGATAGAGATCTCGGGTAATTCAAGGACAGAGGATAAGGTTATAAGGAGGGAGATGAGGCTGGATGAAGGTGACATCTTTAACAGCAAACTGCTCAGGCGGAGTTATGAACGAATAAATAATCTGAATTTTTTTGAAACAGTAAAACTCGTGCCCAAGCCGGAACTTGAAAAAAAGGTAATCAATATTGATATAAAGGTAAAAGAGAAGTCAACCGGTTTTTTGAGTGTTGGCGGGGGGTACAGTACCGTAGACAGGCTTGTGGCCACGATAGACCTTACACAGGGAAATCTCTTTGGTACGGGCCGGTATATAAAATTGAAGGGAGAATTTGGCGGGCGGTCAACCTTTTATGAAGTTTCATACAAAGATCCGTGGTTTCTTGACAAGCCGGTCTCTCTAACCCTGAGTGCTTACAATACAGAGAGAGACTATATCGGGTATAACAAGAAGGCAACAGGTGCGTCGGTAGGGTTTGGCAAGAGGTTTGATGATTACTGGAGCTCAAGCCTTGGGTACAGGTATGAGCGGGTAACAATATTCGATGTGTCGGAGGATGCATCCAATATTATAAGGGAACAGATCGGTACCAACATTACAAGCAGTGTAACTCCTTCTGTAGTCAGGGATTCAAGGGACAACTATCTCGACCCTTCAAGCGGTTCAAGGAACTCCCTTTATGTAACTTATTCGGGGCTTGGGGGGGACAACTACTTTATTAAAGGTCTTGTTGATTCAAAGTGGTTCTTCCCGGTTGGAAAGACTACGGTCTCTCTAAGGGGAAGGGTGGGTTATGCCAGTGGTCTCTTTGGTAGAAAACTTCCCCTTTATGATCGGTTTTACGTGGGGGGTATGTACACCATCAGGGGACTTGACTTTGGAGAGGGTGGACCCAGGGACGAAAATGGTGACGTCATAGGGGGTACAAAGGAGTTATTATTTAATGCCGAGTATATCGTTCCCTTGCTGGATGAGATCAGGCTTAAGGGTGTTGTCTTTCTTGACGTTGGGCGGGCATATGGAAGCTCCGAGACCTTTGGGAGTGATCTGAGGTATACAACAGGTGCCGGCATCAGGTGGGTTTCACCTATAGGTCCTATTAGGATAGAATACGGCTATAACCTTGACAGGAGAGATGATGAGAGTACCGGCAGGGTGGAGTTTGCCTTCGGGAATTTCTTTTGATGGATCTTTACCTGAATGTCATGATGACTATACCTAAAAAAAGGAGGATAGAGTTTAATGAAAAGAGTGGGGATTCTATTGATTTTTGGATTGCTTTTCAGCAGTCTTGCTTATGGGGCGGATTTGAAGATCGGGTATGTGAATCTTCAGAAGGCCCTGAACGGGTCTGAAGGAGGTAAGAAGGCAAAGGCCAACCTTGATGAAATAATTAAGGCCAAGCAGGTGGTTATAGACAAGAAGGGTAAGGAGCTTGAGAAACTGAAGGAGGCTCTGAATAAACAGTCAGCCCTGCTTTCAGACGATGCAAAAAAGGCCAGGCAGGAAGACCTTGATAAGAAGATGAGGGATTTTCAGAGGTTTGTTCAGGATGCACAGGCAGAAGTCAAGAAGAGAGAATCCGAATTCACTGATGAGCTTTTGAAGGATTTGAGGAAGATTATAGCAACGATCGGCAAAGAAGGGCATTATACCCTGATACTTGAAAAAGTGGACGACTTTGTCGTTTATGCCGACAAGTCTATTGACCTTACGGACCAGGTTATCAGGAAATACAATGAAAAGATGAAGGATGGGAAGTGAAACTCAGAGAGTTGGCAGCTAAGATTGATGCAAAGCCCCTTTCAGATGCCGATATTGAGATAAAGGGGGTTGGGGGCATAGATTCTGTACAAGAAGGATATTTAACCTTTATTGTGAGTAAAAAGTTGATTCCCCAACTCGGGGCTTCCGCTGCTGTAGCGGTCATTGTCAAAGAGCCGATCACTGAGATTGATATTCCACAAATTGCTGCTGAAAATCCACTTCTTGCCTTTGCCAGGGCACTTGAGGTCTTTTATGTGCAGCCTCACAGGCCTGAAGGTGTGATGTCAGGTGCCGCTGTTGCTGATTCCGTCAGGCTTGGCAGGGATGTGACCGTTTATCCGATGAGCCTCCTTGCTGAAGGGGTTATTGTCGGAGACAGGACCGTGGTATATCCCGGGGTCTTCGTAGGAAAGGGGTCTTCCATCGGAAAGGACTGTATTATCCACCCAAACGTTACGATTCGTGAAGGGGTGACGATTGGTTCAAGGGTGATAATTCATTCAGGGACTGTAATCGGTTCTGATGGTTTCGGCTATGTTTTTTCAGATGGCAGGCACCACAAGATACCCCAGGTCGGAGGGGTGATTGTCGGGGATGAGGTGGAGATTGGCGCCTCCGTTACCATAGACAGGGCAACCACCGGTAACACAATGATAGGAGAAGGTACAAAGATAGACAACCTGGTGCAGATAGGACATAACGTAAGCATAGGCAAACATTGTATTATAGTGGCACAGGTGGGTATAGGCGGGAGCACGGATATAGGGAATTATGTGACCCTTGCCGGACAGGTAGGTATTGCAGACCATGTGCAGATAGAGGATGAATGTATAGTAGGAGCAAAGTCAGGGGTTGTCGGCAGACTTCAGAAAGGTGTTTATTCCGGTATCCCCGTTATGCCGCATTTCAGATGGCTCAAGGTAAGGGCCCTGTATGAGAGACTCCCTGAATTACAGAAAAAGATAAGAGAGATTGAAAAAAAAGTAGGCAGTTCAGAGAAAGGAGGCAGGGATGATTGATGTTAAAGAGGTTATGAAAGCTCTTCCCCACAGATATCCCTTTCTGATGCTTGACAGGGTTACAGAGGTTGAGGATGGGAAGCGGGCTGTGGGAATCAAAAATCTCACCATGAATGAGGCATTTTTCCAGGGTCATTTTCCCGGCAATCCTATAATGCCCGGAGTGCTTATTGTCGAAGCCCTGGCGCAACTATCAGGTGTTCTTGCCTATAAGTCAGGCGCTGCCGGCAAGTCCACTTATTTCTTGAGTATAGAGAAGGCTAAGTTCAGGAAACCCGTGGTGCCGGGTGATCAGCTGAGGTTAGAGGTTAATGTTCTGAGAGGGCGGGGAACGATCTGGAGATTTTCAGGCACTGCCCATGTAGGAGATACGCTTGTAGCAGAGGCGGAGTTTACAGCTATGGTTACCGACAGGGAGCTGTAGAGATTTATGATTTAAGGTGTGAGATTGATATGAAGAATTCCGGATTGAAAAGAGGAGATAGTTATGTCTGAGATACATACTACGGCAATAATTCATGATGGTGCTGAAATCGATGAAGATGTCACTATAGGACCATTCTGTATAATCGGGGGCAATGTAAAGATAAAAGAAGGTACGAGACTCATGAACAATGTAGTAGTTGAGGGTGATGCCGAGATTGGCGACTCCTGTACCGTTTATCCCTTCACAAGTATCGGTCTTGCGCCTCAGGACCTTAAATATAATGACGAGCCCACAGGCGTAAGGATCGGTAATCGAAATATCATTCGTGAGTACACCTCAATCCATCGTGGTTCAGTGGGAGGCGATGGATATACAGTGATTGGTGATGACAATTTCATGATGGCCTATATCCATATAGCACATGACTGCAGGGTTGGAAACAGGACCGTAATGGCAAATGCAGTCACCCTTGCAGGACATGTAGAGATAGAGGATTGTGCCGTAATAGGAGGAATTGTGGCAGTACACCAGTTTAACAGGGTTGGTGCATATGCAATGGTGGGCGGCTTCAGTGGTGTGACACAGGATGTGCCTCCCTACATGGTTTCATCAGCCCTGGGTTCAAAGTTAAGGCTTTATGGGCTTAATATAGTCGGGCTCAAGAGGTACGGGTTTTCTGCGGAGACGCTTTCAGAGTTGAAGAGGGCTTATCATATCCTCTTTAGGGAGGGCCTGACCCTCAAGGATGCTGTAAAAAAAGTGCAGGAAGAACTCCCCTATAGTGAAGAGATAGCTCATCTTATTGAGTTTATTAATGCGAACAGGAGGGGTATCTGCAGGCCCGGCAAAAACTCCCCGGGGAGAAACAAAGCCGAATAATGCGCAGATTTCGCAGATGACCCGGATTTTCAGAATCCCGAATCGGGCTCGGGAAATCCAATAAAATCAACGGATTAAGAGATGCAGTCTATTCGCCTTGCCAGGCCTGAAACGGATTCAGGGTGACTCCTCTGTAAGAATCCATCATTTGAGTAAAGACTCATCTTTTTTCTTTTTAGAATGAAATGAAAAAAATCGGTATTATATCCGGAAAAGGTGAACTTCCCGGTCTCCTTGCCATGGAGGCAAAAAGGATAGGGTATTATGTAGTAATGATAGCCCTTGATCCTATTGCCGGCCCTATGGACGGGTGTGCAGACGAGGTGAAGAGAATAAATGTGGGCAGGCTCGGTGAGATAATAAAGACATTAAAGACCTCAGGTGTTCAGGAGGCAATAATGGCGGGAAAGGTCTCCAAGAGTCTCATTTACCAAAGCAAGATTACGCCTGATATGAGGGCGGTAAAGCTGCTCTTCACCCTGAAGGACAGAAAGGATGATACCATACTTCAGGCTATCACTGACGAGATAGAGTCAGAGGGGATAAGAATGATGAAGACAACGGATTTTGCCGGTGATATACTTATGCCTGCCGGACTTCTCACCAAGCGCGAAACCACCCCGGCAGAGGATAAGGATATAGCGTTTGGTCTTGGTATTGCAAAAGAGATAGGCAGAGTTGATATAGGCCAGACGGTTGTGGTTAAAGGCAGGGCTGTAATGGCGGTTGAGGCTATAGAGGGGACTGATGAGGCGATCCGCAGGGGAGGGAGGCTCGCAGGAGATGGAGCGGTCATTGTGAAGGTGAGTAAGCCCCAGCAGGATATGCGATACGATGTCCCTGTAGTTGGTCTTGATACATTAAGGGCAATGATTGAGGTGAGGGCATCTGTCCTTGCTGTTGAAGCAGGAAGAGCCCTTATCATTCAGCGTCAGGAGATGATCTCCATGGCAAATGAGGCCGGGCTCTCAATCATGGGAGTTTGAGGGCATTTAAAATCATTGGTTCTGCAGTAATGATCGGCTTTGGTCAGAACCTTTGTCTTTGTATCAGGAATCCATGAGATAATTTTTAGGTGACTCCTTGGTTGATAGTCTTGATATACATTTTTCTAACCCGACAACAGCTCTGCAGCATCACTTAATAGCGCAAGTCCCTTTATCTCATCCTGCAGTAGCGGAAAGCGGAAGACGGGCAGCTTGAATCTCTCTGTAATTTCCTTCAGATAACCCAGTTGCATTTGCATCCTTCCTCTGAAGAAATTATTTGTGCAGACTTCTTCCGGCAGTACCATATTTGCCACTACCAACTGTGTCTCAATCCCTGCGTCTTTCAGGTCAAGCATGGCACGGTAGGACTCTGTTATGGGCGTGGACTCGGGATAGAGGATGAGACAGAAGACCGTTTGATTCCTGTCTTTGAGTATACGGATAATGTTTTTAAAGCGGTTGCCGGCTTTCTCCTTTACACCGGAGCCTTCCGTAGCTCCAGCCATCATCTCCACCTGTTTAGCATAATCAAAAGGCAAATCAAGGAGTCTCAGCGTGTGGCCCGTTGGAGCGGTATCAAAGACAACCACTTCATACTCCGTGCTTTCTATAAACTGTATGAACCTGTCAAAGGCTGCCATTTCTTCTGTGCATGGTGAGTTCAGTTCCTCCTCCATGGCGGCAAGCATATCCTCTGAATATTTCCCCCTTGCCTCGTTCAATACCCCTTCCTTATACTCTTTGAAAGCCGCCTCCTGGTCAACCATGACTGCATGGAGATTACCGGTAACCCTTGCCGGTTCACTCCCGACCTTTACATCAAGGACTTCCCCGATATGTGCTGCAGGATCTGTTGTTACGAGAAGGGTTTTAAAACCCTTTTGTGCAATATAAAGTGCCGTGATGCAGGATATTGTGGTCTTGCCTACGCCGCCCTTGCCGGTAAAAAAGATTGCCTTTGTCTGTCCGTCCGGCAGGAAGAGGGCGTCGATATCCGGCTTTACAATAGTGAGGGCTGCGCTGTATTCTTCATCTGAAAATCCCCCCTCACCCCCCTTTGCCAAAGTGGGGATTGTTAAAGAATGGGGATTTTTTGCAAACAATTCTTCGGCTATGCTTCTCAATGCATCAAAACCCTTCACTTCGTTATCCCTCAGGAGCATGTACCGTTTCGGCCTCTCTATTGCGTCTTCAGTTTCGCTGATTACCTTCTGCTGTGCATCGTACTTTTTCCTGAAAAATTCAACCTCGCAGACCTCTTTGGGCAGGATGCCGTTAATAATAATCTCTCCTGGTTTGATACCGATAGTCTCAAGCTCCCTTGATGCCCGCAATGTCTCATAAAGGGACAGTTTATCAGGCCTCATAACAAAGATAAAGGTTGTCCTTTCAGTGTCTTTGAGGAGGGCGGTTGCCCTGTCGTATTTGTCCTTTGAGTCCTGAAGGGACTGGACAGGGCCAAGACAGGTCTGCCCTGAACCTTTTGAGGCCTCCTCAATATGGCGTGACCAGTCCACAGGGAGTTCCAGGAGTCTTATTGTGTGTCCTGTCGGGGCAGTGTCAAAGACAATTACATCATATTCATCAGTCTCCATAAAATCGATGAACCTGTCAAAGGAGGCCATCTCTGTTGTACAGGGGCCACTCAGTTGCTCTTCAAGCGAGGCGATTATATCCTCCGGCATAATTGTCCTGTACGGGCCGATTATCCCCTCTTTATACTCTCTCGTTGCCTCATCAGGGTCAATCTCCATGGCAAAGAGGTTTTTTAAAACCCCTTTGACCGGTGTTATCTTATGTCCTATCTCCTGCTCAAATACGTCTGCAAGATTAGAGGCGGGATCTGTGGTAACAATCAGTGTCCTCTCCCCTGTCAGTGCATAATGAATGGCAGTGGCAGAGGCCATGGTGGTCTTGCCGACACCACCCTTGCCTGAGAAAAAGATATATCTTGTCATTTGATACTCCCTTTAATAAATTTTGGCCGCAGATCCTCTCAGATTTAACGCGGATTTAAAGACGAAGAAAAGCCATAGCCGCTCACTTTCTGCTACATCATCTTTAATGGTATTGGTTTTCCCTGACCTATTGGCTCAATCCCGAGCGCCTTGCACAACTCCTCGTATACTGGATACCCGCCTGTCTCAAAAACACTACCATTTACAATGGTAACCGGCAGTATCTTTTTGCCGTTTTTGCTGATCAGCTGTTTCATCTCCGGGTTTTCCATAAATGCCTTTGGCTGCTGGGCAAGATTGAATCTTTCTACTGCAACGCCCTGTTTTTTTAATGCCAGTACAGCGTCATTCATTTTGACCAGTACCGGATCAATTGCCGGCCCGCACAGCCCCGAAGAGCAGCACATCGGTGGGTCATAGATTTCGATCTTCATATCAATTCCTCCTTTCGGTTGCCTGAAGGGCCAAACAGCTTATGCTCCGTCTTCTTTGCAACCCAGACAAGCACAAGCATTACCGGTACTTCAATCAATGGTCCGATAACCGTGGCAAGTGCCACTGCAGGGCTAAATGCCGTTATTGCAATAGCAATGGCTATCTCAAAATCCCTTCCCGTGGAGTTAAACCCCACAGCAACAGCATCCTCATAATTAAGCCCTGTTTTCCAACCCGTGAGATAGACAACGACAAACATTACCCAGAAGAAGATCGTCATCGGTATCGCCATCTGAATTATCAAGACGGGTCTCTTAAGTATTAAGTCACCCTTCAGTGCAAACATCACAACGAGTGTAAACAACAAACCCGCGATTGATAGGGTATCAAGGTAGAATTTCAGTTTGTGAAACCACTCTTCGCCAAATCTCCTGACCCCAAGAAATCTGGTAAGTATTCCGGCTACAAGCGGTATGCCGAGATAAAGCACCACACTCTCTCCAACCACCCATACATCAAAAACTATCTCGCCTAAAAGGAGTTTTGCATAAACCGGGATAAGGATCATCTGTATTATTGAGTTAACGGCCACAAGGATTATGGCAAGGGGACCGTTTCCTGCGGCAAGATATGTAAAGACTATCACCATTGCAATACATGGGGCTATTCCGTAAAGGACGAGGCCTGTGTACAAATCAGGTTCTCCGCTCAAAAAGACCTTTGCAAGCAGGAGCATGAAGAATGGCGCTATGGCATAGTTGAAGAACATGACTATCAGGAGCTGTTTTGGCGAGCGGACCGCCTTGCCTAAATCCTCAAACCTGATATTTGCCATTGCAGGGTATATCATCATGAAGAGGCCGGCTACAATGCCGAGGGCAATGGTGTTTGGAAGGCTGAATTCATATGAGCCGTGAAAGATTGCCTTGATGGCATCAATTGGTGGTGTCAGCTGGAAGTCCGAGATGCCGTACCACTTGCTGATTGCAATTCCGATGACCATACTGATGATAACAAAGACCGGCAGAAGCCTGAAGTTGTGCAGCATTTCAAGTGCCCTTCTGAGCATCCCGTACCTCCTCATTTAGAATCTGTGTATAAGTTACGGTTACTTGTAATTCCCGTAATCCCGGAAATGTATGGCACGACCGAATTTCAAAAAACTTTGAATAGTCCTTTATTCCTGTCTGACTCCTCGATACTGTGGGCTATGTTTTTCAGCAACCCGAAACCAATCGACCGTCAGACCCTGAAAAACTTTTCTGAAATTCAGTCATGCCATACATGGTAATACTATGTTGTTTCAGCAAGAAATCCCTCTATCATTTCCCTTATCTCATCCCTTGCCTTTCTGAACGCTTCTAAAATCTCGTCATCGGTTCCTATAGTTTCCACGGGGTCCTCTATGGGCCAGTGAAGGCGTTTAATCTCCAAAGGTGTCACCGGACATGCTATCGCTGCATTTCCACAGAGGGTAATTACTACATCCATCTTTCTGAGTAGTCCTTCATCAATAGCTTTTGATTTTTGACCGGAAATATCAATCCCGACCTCCTTCATTACCTTTTTTGCATAGGGATTTACGCCCGCCGGTATAAGTCCTGCGCTATATACCGCTACCCGTCCTTGCCCGAGTCCCCGCGCAAGCCCCTCCGCCATCTGCGAGCGGCAGGAATTCCCCGTACATAAAAACATTACCTTAAGCATTTTCTACCTCCATAAACGTTAACCCTCAACATGTAACGAGTTATTTTGTGCCATTGCTCCCCTTTTTGCCAGGCTTACACAATACCTTTATATCCTGCCTGACAGACTCTTTTAACCTCTTTTTGTCTTCCAGTATCAGGGCATCATCCCTCAGAGATGAAGAGAGGAGTTTTATGAAGTCAAGATTATAGGTGTTTATCAATTTATCCGGCAGGCTATAGAATGTCCAGGTTCCGTTTCTTCTGCATTCAACGAGACCCGCTGTTTTCAGTATCCCGAGATGTTTTGAGACCGTTGACTGTCCCATCTCCAATATGTCCATCAACTGACAGACACATAACTCCCTGTCATCAAGGAGTTTCAATATCCTCACCCGTGTCTCGTCGGATACCGCCTTTGCCTGTAAAATAAAATCTCTCAACATAACCTCCTCCTTATATCACTATATCACGATATAAGGATAAAACAAAAAGAGGCCTTCTGTCAAGCAGCATAACCCGGAGAGAAACCTTGACAAACCAACTTCCCTGAAGTCTTTCTGTTTTTTTACCTTAAACTCACTCTATATCAGCATTCTATCATTTACCGGGAATTGCTTTTTAAACTGCCACCCTAATAAAAGTAACACAACATCTGATATAATATATTAATTGTAGCTACCACAAGGAAGCTACGGTATTTGTATCAGGAAAATGACGAGATTATGTTGACTGTAAAAAAACCATATATCATAACCCGCGGGAAGGTGATAGTTGACTATTCGGGCCTTTACTGTGATACGTCGGAACAACTACTGAGGAGCGAGCTGTTTGAAGAGACCGTTGACCGTTTTATAGAGCGAAACGCAGCCAGGGAGAGTTCGATATTTGCATTCCTGAAGAACAATCTGCATGGGCTGAAAAGAGATGAACTAACCGGGCATATTGTAAACCTCTTCAGACTCCTTTCCAGCCATACCGCAGAAGAGATTATCGCCATGAACAGCGAGTTCAGCCCCATCCTTTCTGAAAAAGAATACCTGCATGAGTTTATCGAAGAATTATACAACTACTGGAGGAGGTTCGAAAGGTTTATCTATCTTGAGGCCCCCCCAAGGTCCAGGTACTCTAAAAGCAGTATCCACCATACCCAGTTTATAAAATTGAATGAGGAGTTCAAGAACCTCGTTCTCTATGTTTACAGACGTATCAGTGAAAACCTGACGGGCAAGAACCCCAGGGTTTACAGGCAATTGCCGGCCGGGGCAAACATGGGCATGCTCCTTGAGAGGATAGCCTGGGATTGTCCCGAAACCTACGCTATACTGAAGGAGATACCTTTTATCCGGCTTTCCCTTATAGAACCTCCGCTGATACTGTACCCTGCAATGAATAAAAGAAAGGGCAGATTTGAAGAAATACCGACGTTAACAAAGGAGATGCTCATACTTAACCCTGAGGAGTGGTTCTGTTTTCCTGCAAAGGTCGGAGACCTGACTGCCTTTATATATTTTCATCGGGATTTTATATCCCTTGGACTCACTATGAGCAATCTCTTTGAGATAGCGGATTATGAGGATATAGAGGACAGGAGGCCTGACCTGATGCTGATCTTCGGCCTTACAAATGACAACCTCACTGGAGACACGGTTTTTCATGAAGACAAAGGCAGTGGTACGCTTATCGGCATCATAAGGCATTCCGAAGAGGTGGACTATTTCGGCTACTTCAAAAAAATGACCCTCACGCTACATAATATAGCAATGCTTAAAAGGGGCAGACTGCCTGTTCATGGGGCCATGTTTTACATAAAACTCAAATCCGGAGGAACTGCAAACGTTGTAATAATGGGAGACAGCGGCGCAGGTAAATCGGAAACCCTTGAAGCCCTCCGGCTACTCTCGGAAGAGCATATCTGCGAGATGCGAACAATTTTTGACGATATGGGGTCTCTGGGTCTTGACGGCAACGGAAGGGTAGCCGGATATGGTACGGAGATAGGCGCATTTGTGAGACTTGACGATCTGCAGCCCGGATATGCCTATGAGGAGATTGACCGGAGCGTCTTTATGAACCCTGACAAGACAAACGCAAGACTGGTAATGCCGATAACCCGTTATCACCATATAGTAAAGGGCTACCCTGTGGATATGTTGCTATATGCAAACAATTATGAACAGGTCGATGACGAACATCCGGCAATCGAATTTTTCTCTACTCCCGGAGAGGCGATTTCCGTCTTCAGAAGCGGAGCCCGCCTTGCAAAGGGTACTACAGATGAAAAAGGTCTTGTCCATACATATTTTGCCAATCCCTTTGGTGCTCCCCAGCGTAAAGAGGAACATGAAAAGTGCGCAGTCTCTTATTTTGAAAAAATGTTCAAATCCGGCACAATGGTCGGTCAGATCAGGACAAGACTCGGTATCGAGGGATTTGAGCAAATCGGACCAAGGTCTGCCTCCATAGAACTCTTCAAAGTAATCAAGCGCCTTTCTTCCTGAAACAACGCCTGATTTGAATTTTTTTGGCAAATCCTGTAGAATTTCCAATATACGTAAATTTTCTAAATATATTAAAACTTTAATCGGGAGGTAGTTTTATGAACAAAGGCGAATTAATTGCAACGGTGGCGTCTGTCACAGAGTCATCAAAAGCTGTGGCGGCAAAAGCGGTAAGCACTGTATTTGACACAATCTCAAAAACCCTCAAGAAAGGCGAAAACGTTACTATTGTCGGCTTCGGTACTTTCAGCGTGGTGAAACAGAAGGCAAGAAAGGGAAGAAACCCGATAACAGGTGAGAGCATAAAGATAAAAGCCAGGAAGAGTCCCAAGTTTAAGGCCGGCAAAGGGCTTAAGGAAATTGTTGCCGGAAAGAAAAAATAATACATTGAAATATGAGATTATCCGTTATCAGGATTATTTGAAAAAAAGGGGGGATTATCCCCCCCCTTTTTTTGTGTCCCCTCAAGGACATAATTGAGCCCTTTTTCTTTCAGTTATAATAATCCCTTCCACTAAGCTGCTATTTTTAAATAAAAAACTTGACAATTATGAATCCATGGAATATAATTAGCAGAGGAGCAATATTTTTATGACAAGGGCTGAACTGGCAAAAATAATCTTTGAAAAGGTTGGACTTCCCAAGAAGGAAGCCCAGGACATTATAGAAATAATCCTTGACACCATGAAGCAGACACTTGCCGAGGGAGAGTCGGTAAAGATAACCGGATTTGGCACGTTTAATGTCAGGAAAAAGACACCCCGGAGGGGCAGGAACCCCCAGACAGGTGAGGAGATGGAGATAAGCGCAAGGCGGGTTATCACGTTTAAACCGAGCAATATCCTTAAATCCACGATAGGGAAACAGAATGATTAAGGCGAGGGAAAGAAAGAGTTCTGAAAAACATAATATCCCTGAAAAGCTCTTCTATAAAATTGGTGAAGTCGGCAGGCTTACAGGCATAGAGCCTTATGTCCTGAGATATTGGGAGAGCGAGTTCCCCTTTCTAAGGCCAAGGAAGAGCAGTTCGGGCCAGAGACTGTATATAAAAAAAGATATAGAGAGTATCCTTGAGATCAAAAGGTTGCTTTATAAAGAGAGATATACAATGGAAGGAGTTAAAAAGAGGTTTTCAGAGCCCCAGCTCCGGTTAGTCAAACCGGAAGGTGAAGACAGCAGCGCCAGACTGGAAGAGAAGACCATTTCAAGGATCAAGGCCCGTCTAAGAGATATCATCAATCAATTATAACCCCTCAAATTTCGGGGCGTAGCGCAGCCTGGTTAGCGCACTCGCTTGGGGTGCGAGAGGTCGGCCGTTCAAATCGGCTCGCCCCGACCATTCAAAAACCTGTTCAGATACAGAGTTCACAGAGGCCTCAGAGAAAATACCCCCTCACCACCCTTTTCCAAAAGGGGGATTATAACGCAGATTGTCAGGATTTTAAAAAGAAGTTTAATTTAATATCAGCTTTTTGCCTTCACCGTGAATTGCTGGAGACCTTGCTCCCTATTTGACACCATTTGTATCAAACTGATATCATCCGGGTTATTTGCCTGGCTTGCTGTCATAGCAAGAAATCAAAATCTTAACTGAAGAGTTCACGGAGAAAGAGAGTGATAAAAAAAGGGGAACTATGGGTGTAGGGAATTTACTAAAAGAAAGCCTTGGGCTAACCAGGAAGCATATCATCATAATTGCGCCTCCTGTAATCGTCTCTTTTATCGTTGGTGGTCTTTCAATCGTGGTAATCGGGATGAGAATGACGGCAATGGAGCCTGATGTAATGGGTAAACTCGGGGAGGGTATGCCGGACCTTATATATGTAAAATCAGTGTTATCCATAGTAGGATGGGTCTTTTATGGTTTTGCCCAGGGGATGGTAGCCTCCATGATGGTTGAGTTGGAAGACAAAGGACAGACCTCAATCGGTTTCGGGTTTGGCCGTGCTAATGAAATGATCATCAGCCTTATGGTTTCCGGGTTTATTATTGGTGCCTTATTGCTTCTGGGCTTTACCTTTATGTTATTTATTATCCCGGGATTAATAGTTGCATTTATTTTCATCTTCACTTTTGTGGTTATAATGTTTGAAAAAAGAGGCCCTATTGATGCAATGAAGAGGAGTGTTCAGATTGTAAGAAGCAACCTCTCCGATACCTTTAAGTTATTTGCTGCCATAATAGGAATAGGGTTTTTTCTGATGTTTTTCAGTGTGATATTAAGCAAGTTGTCTCTTATAGGGATTTTGTCATCAATGGCCCTTACCGGCGCTTATATGGGATATACCTATGTGGTTTTTGTGAAGGCTTACCAGAAGTTTAAAGAAGAGGGAAGAGGTTTTCCCCGGGGTTAGTTTTTCGGGGCCAGGGAATGGAATACAGGTTTGCGGTGGTCTTTCGATTCCCGGAACCGTTTGAGGAGGGTTCAGTCGAGGTCAATGATACCGACCCTCGGAAGGCAGGCAAACCACCGTTCAGGCCGGTGCCGGCAAATCACCAGTCTGACAGCAGGGTAGCGAGGATTTCAGAGAAACTCGTCGAGAGGGCGAGGGAGCTACTCAAGGACGAATCAGACTCAAAAAGTTTGGGGTATATAAAGGGGATGAAGATTGAGAGTTGATTCCCGCAGCAGAGCAATGAGTTCTTCTATAGACAATATCCAATCGTCAATCGTCAATTGTCAATCCAGTGTTTCTTCACCGCAGAAGACGCAGAGGGTAAAGAATTCTTCAATAAACAATCGTCAATCATTCATCGACACTCACTGTCACCTTGAGATGGCTGATTTCGATCCTGACAGGGATGACGTTATAGAAAGGGCCAGGGATGCTGAAATAGTGGCGATCATTACCATCGGTTCTGACCTCAAGGGCTCGGAAGGGGCAGTGAGAATTGCCGGGGAATATGACTTTATATATGCAGCAGTCGGTATCCATCCCCATGATGCAAAGGACTACACTTCCGATACAGCAGAGAAAATAAGGCAATGGTCAGGAGAGAAGAAGGTTGTTGCAATTGGTGAAACCGGGCTTGATTACCACTACGACCACTCACCACGTGATGTGCAGCGTGAAGTGTTTGAGAAACAGCTTGGCCTTGCCCTGGAACTCGACCTTCCTGTGATTGTCCATTCCAGGGAGGCAAAGGCTGATACGTTGAAGGTCCTCTCCGGGTCAGGCATCAGCCGCGGAGTCCTGCACTGTTTCTCCGGGGACATGGATATGGCGGAGAGGGTGATGGCAATGGGTTTGTATATCTCCTTTGCGGGAACTGTAACGTTTAAAAATGCTAAAAGACTTCAGGAGATAGCTGCAGTTATACCTGATGAGTACCTGCTTATTGAGACTGATGCCCCCTATCTCTCACCGGTTCCGCTGAGGGGCAAAAGAAACGAGCCTTCCTTCCTGTTGCATACGGCCCGGAAGCTTGCCGAGCTCAGGGGGGTGGGGGTTGAGGATATTGCAAGAATAACCACCCTGAATGCAGGGAGACTCTTCGGGATAGGAGAGGTTTCCCCTGAGGGAAAGATTGCCTACAGGATAAGGGACTCCCTCTATCTTAATATCACCAACCGCTGCACGAATGCGTGTTCCTTCTGCATCAGGTTTCATTCCGACTATGTAAAGGGACATAACCTCAGGCTCGACCATGAGCCCGGGATTGAGGAGATGAAGGAGGCAATAGGTGATCCTTCAGCATATAAGGAAGTTGTATTTTGCGGGTATGGTGAACCCCTGATGCGTCCTGACCTGGTCAAGGCCCTGGCCAGGTGGATAAAGGACAACGGCGGCAGGGTGAGGATAAATACCAACGGGCAGGGTAATCTGATCCATGGCAGAAATGTTTTGCCTGAACTTCAGGGAATTGTTGATTTCATATCCATAAGTCTTGATGCTCAGGATGATAGGAGCTACAAAACCCTTTGCAGGCCCGTTTTAAAGGGCGCCTACAAAGGTGTTGTCGCTTTTATAAAGGAGGCCGGGAAATACATACCGGATGTAACTGTTACGGTTGTTGATGCGCCGGGGGTGGATGTGGAGAGGTGTAAAGAAATTGCGAGGGAATTAAATGTGAGATTCAGGCTCAGGCGGTATAATCTCGTGGGTTGACTTAATCCACGAGATACAGGCCTGGACAACATTCGGGTCAAACTGTTTACCTGTACAGGTTATGATCTCCGTGACAGTCTCTTCAATAGAATATTGTTCTCTTTTTTAAAGGCTGTATCCGCATCCCAGTCACCGATATATGCCTGTGTATACAATTCTTCGAAATTTTCATCCAGGAATAGTACGACGCCGGTTCTGACACTCAGTGAGGACAGGGCTTTTTTTAGAAGCAAATAACAGATTCCATCGACCCCGAGTCCGGAGAATTCCTCGGAAAGCCTGTAAAGGAGGGATAATTCCTCGTAGGTATCGCTTAATTCGGTTACCGTGGCTTTCAGGTCTTCTTTAAGCCTATTTGTTTCCAAGTTGTTCACGTACCAACTCCAGCAGGATTCGAGGGCTGAAAGGTTTTGTTATGTAACGGTCAACTCCGCACTTGATTCCCAACTTTTCATCGTCCTCCTGCCCTTTTGCCGTTAACATGAAGACCGGTATCTTTGTAAGGTCAGGGTCGGTCTTTATTGTTTTGCAGATACTTATTCCACTGATTTCCGGCATCATCCAGTCAAGGATTATCAGGTCAGGCATTTCCCTGCGTATTACATCGACAGCGTTTTTGCTCTCTCTGAGAGTAAAAACCTCAAGCCCTCCACGTCTCAACTTGTCCTCGATCATCATCAGTATAAAGGGTTCATCATCAATTACCATCACTTTAGGCATCATCTAATCTCCTGTACGGCAGGGTGACAATAACGGTTGTTCCTTTAGTTAATCTGCTCTTGATATCAATGCTTCCGTGGTGTATCCGTACGATCTCTTTACACAGAGCAAGCCCGAGCCCGGTACCTTTGGTCCTTTCTCCGTGTGTCCCCCTGTAAAAACGTTTACTCAGGTTTGCCATGTCGTTTTCGGGAATCCCCCAACCCGTGTCAGATACTTCCAGTATAACATACTCACCGGAATATCTTACTCTCAGATTGATATAAGAGCCTGGGTCGGAGTATTTTACGGCATTATCAACGAGATTGAGAAGGAGTCGCCTTAATTTCCCCCTGTCACCATAAAACCCTTGTATATCAGTGTCTATTTCGGTCAAGAGGGAAATGTTCTTGTTTGCGACAGGGACATCAAGAACTCTTTTTACGGATTCAACAATTTCGGGGAAATCTATGTTGCTAAAACGTATGGATTCCTTACCGCTTTCGATCTTTGAGATACTCAGCAGCTCTGAAACCATTTCAGAGAGTCTCATCCCCTCTTCGTAAATGGTCAGAAGATATTTCCGGGCTCTTGTACCGTCAATGTCTCCATCTATGAGCATTTCAGATAGTCCAACAATTGCCGACAGGGGAGCCCTGAACTCATGGGAGACGGAACGAATAATGTCCGTCTTCATCCTGTCTATCTCTCTTTCTCTGGTAACATCCCTGAAGACCTGTACTGCCCCATAAATCCTGTTAGCAGGATCCATGAGTGGAAGTGAGCTTACATGAATTACATCTCCTTTTCCTTTTTCCGGAATAAACTCCGCTGATGCTTTCTCTCCTTTGAGAGACTTTACTACAGGACAGGCATCCCCTTCAACAGGCTCACTGAAAATCTCTGTGTAGTCCCTTCCGACAAGATTGGTGGCCGGTATCCCCAATATCCTCTCTGCAGAACGGTTTGCTGATACAATCACTCCATTGGTATCTACAGTGCAGACACCTTCAGACATGGTATTCAGGATCGCTTCAGCCAGACCACGGTCAATTCTCATCTCTTCGTAAAGCCTGATATTTTCAAGGGCCAGTCCGGTCATCTCACCAACCGCTCTCAACAACCGCTCCTCTTCCATGGTAAAGAAGTGTTCTTTGAACTTAAAGAGGCAATAGACACCGAGTGCACGGTCTTTACCTTTTACAGGAATGCAACAGTAACCCTTTATGCCCGTATCTTTAAATGCAGATAAGGAGATCCTGCTATCGGAACTCAGGTCTGAAGACGTCATTACCTCTCCGGTAACAGCGACTCTTCCAGGTATATCGCTACCAAGTTTTATCCTGACAGCGGTTGAAGTACATTGCTCAGCGATTCCCCTGTGGCAGGAACATATAAGCGTGCGTGTCTTCTCGTCGATAATGAATACGCAACCGCCGTCCATATCAAGAGCCTCCATGAGTCTGTCAAGCACACTCGAGAAAATCTCCTCTGCCTTTATGGATTGATTTATAATAGAGGCGATGGAATTCAGAAGGATGAGTTCCCTGTTTCTCCTGTTTATCTCATCCATGTGCCTCACACGTTCTGTTACGTCTCTCATGATCTCAAGTGCCTCAACGACCTTGCCTTCAGAGTTCCTGACGGGAGAGGCTATGACTTCAGCATAGCACTTGTTTCCACCCTCGTCATAATGTTCATGTATGGTCCTCCAGGTTCCACCATTGGTAAAGACCCCCTGAATAGGACAGTCCTCACCTTCCATCCAGCAGGGTCTGGAAGAATGATGAGTGATTTCATGACATTTTTTTTCGGTAATGTTGTTGCCATACCTGGTGAGGGCGGCAACATTGGCCTTCAGGATCCTGTAATCATGATTGATAATCAGTATTGAGTCTTCAATACTATCAATTATCGTCTCGATGTAGGCTTTTGATTCCTTAAGTTCTTTTACCAGTTTGGCTTGCTCCCTGAAGTCCTTTATAATCCCTATCTTGCCGACAACCTCGCCATCCCTGATTATGGGAGCACCGGTTATAAGTACGGGTATCTGCGAGCCGTCTTTGGCAGTGATGTTAATCTCATATATGGAGTGCTCTCCCCTGTGTCTCTTCAATCCGAGTTCCTTCTTCATTATCATTGCATTTTCCGTGTCGAGAAAATCATAGATTGATGATCCGGCCACTTGATTGCGCTCATAACCGAACATCTTTGTAAAGGCCGGGTTTATGTCAACTATTATATCATTTATATCGACCACCCACAGTGCATCCATCATTGTCTTCACATAGGTATCCTTGTTCTGTAATTCTTCTGTCTTGGCCCTGAGATTGGTTAACATTTCATTGAATATCGTTGTTACCTCACCGAGTTCATCTGTTGAATAGACAGGGATTTTTATGTCAAGATTCCCCCCCTTTACAGCTTCTGCCCCGGCATAAAGGGCCTTGATGGGGTTAAGAAACCTCCTTGAAAAAAAGATGGAAAGTATAAAGGCAAGAAAAAAAGCATAAAAGGAGATACTTATAAGGTGCGTGAATATCTCTTTAAATAATTTATCCTCAATAGCACGGGCATCCTTGATCTTACCTTTTTCTATAAGAACCTCTGTGTCTGTAAACATCCCTTTCAGGTCTTTACGTAGTGAAAAGGAAAGGGGCAGTATGAGGGCAATTGAGAAGATGAGAAAGGTTAGAAGGAATTTATATATGAGCTTTGTCTTAAACATTATATTAAGTAGAAGAGGAGGAATTGGGCTGTTACAATGATAATAAGCGACATTACCACGATTATGAGAGGTTTAATCCCTTCCTCCGTAATAGATTCGAAATCAACCGACAGTCCGATTGCGGCCAGTGCGGTAGCGAGGGAAAAGCGGCTGATAGGTGCAGAGATGTCCGAGAGCCAGCCAAGCTTGAAGATGTTTACTATAATAGCAAGGAGAACAAAGACGACTATAAACCACGGGATATAGATGCGCCTGTCTTCTTTTCTGGAAAGAAAGACGGTCAGAGTTACAAGGAAGATGAGAGAAGACATTCTGAGGAGTTTATATTTAAGTGCTATTGTTACGCACTCGGTTCCATATGTGGATGCTGCTACCTTTATCTGTCCGATCATCGGCAGTGTTGTGCCGGTAATAAAGGCGAATTCTTTCATCCCTATGTCAAAGAAGTTTGCAAATACAGGATAGGCTATCATCCCGAAGAGACCATAGATCATCACGACAATCAGAGAGATGGAAGTCTCTTCACTGTCTGATTCTATCAGAGGAGAGACAATTGCAATTGCTGATGCCCCGCAGATCGACATGCCCGTGGCAAGGAGTATCCGGATATTTTTTCTTACTCCAAACCATTTTGCCGAGAAGTAGACAAGGCTGAATATTGCAATAAAGGTGAGAAAAACCAGCGGGGTCATGGCGGGGTCAATCTCTCTTATCGAGAGCTGTGCACCATAAAGGGCTATCCCTACAGGAAGAAATATCTTGATTGCAAGATTAATTCCGTCATTCAGAAAGTTTCTATCCTCCAGGATGTTGGAAAATAACATCCCGAGGATTATCGAAATTGCCAGGGCATCAAAAGTGGGATGGATATAGGAGAGGATGAAGGCAATAACAGCAATAACGAGAGATATTGTCAGACCGGAAAGTTTCTTTAACATTACCCTTAAACTTACCATAAAGGATCTTTTTTTTCAAGCTGACATTCGTATGCGTATGACATTCTATGCCGTCAGCAATTCACGGCGAACTTGTAACGTTTTGAGATTGCTTCGTTTCACTCGCAATGACGGAAAAGACTCGCATTGACATGAAAGGTTTGTGTAATGTCATTGCGAGGGTCCTCAGCGACAAAGCAATCCTGCACTGATTTTCACCGTGAATAGCCGGGTATACCTTCTCAGTGGCTTGGTTCTCTTTTTTACAGAAATCCTTTTTTGCCTTGAAGGACAACGGTAGCTGAGGACACAAATAAGTTATAATATCATGATGTCAAGATGGTTAATTATCATAGGTCTTTTGGGTATACTGGCAGGTGTATTCTCGGGGGTCGTTTTCTGGAGCCTCTCTGACCTGCCAAAGATTGAGGCCCTTGAGGAATATAACCCTATGGAGGCATCAAAGGTCTATTCCTCTTCAGGTGACGTTATTGCCGAGTATTATGTTGAGAGGCGTACCTTTGTCCCGTTTTACAGGATTCCCGGGTATGTGAAGCATGCATTTGTGGCAATTGAGGATGAGAGGTTTTACAGGCATCATGGTATTGATCTGATCGGTATAGCAAGGGCCCTGGTTTATGACATTAAGGCAGGCAGGATTGTTCAGGGTGGCAGCACTATAACGCAACAGCTTGCAAAACTGCTGTTTCTCAAGCCCGCGAGGAATATTTCAAGGAAGATCAAGGAGGCGGCATTATCCATACAGATTGAGAAGAGGTATACAAAGGACGAAATAATAGGACTTTACCTGAACCAGGCATATTTTGGCACCAAGGCATACGGAATTGAAGCTGCATCTCATACCTATTTTAATAAATCCACGGAAAACCTGACACTTGCAGAGGCTGCCCTCTTGGCAGCCATTCCGAGGGCGCCTTCATATTATTCACCATTCAAGCACCCTGAAAAGGCACTTAAGAGGCGGAACCTTGTTCTCAGAAAGATGTTAAAACTCGGATATATAACTGAAGACGCGTATAATGCAGCATTAAAAGAACCCCTGCCGGAAAAAGTCCACAGGAGACGTTATAAGGCCCCGTATTTTATTGAGTACCTGAGGGATATACTTGAACGCAGATACCCGGACAGTCTCTATACAGCGGGCCTGAGGATATATTCAACCCTTGACATGCATATGCAGGAGGTTGCAGAGAAGGCCGTAACCAAAGGTGTGCAGGCACTTGACAAGAGGATTGCCCCCGGTGTGCAGGCTGCCCTGCTTGCCGTGGACCTGGAGACCGGGGAGATCAAGGCTATGGTGGGGGGGACGGACTTCTGGCAGACTCAGTTCAACAGGGTAACGCAGGCATTAAGACAACCCGGCTCTGCATTCAAGCCGTTTGTATACCTGACAGCGCTGGAGAAGGGATTTATCCCTGAAGATATGATCATGGATACCGAGGTAGGCTATCCAACTCCGGATCACAGGGATGTATGGTCTCCGCGGAATTATGAAAATCAATACAATGGAGAGGTAACACTCAGGTATGCACTCTCACACAGTCTGAACTCGGCAACGGTATGTCTTGCCGACATGATAGGGATTGAGAATGTTGTCAGGACGGCAAAGAAGGTAGGGATACGCCATAAGGTCAAACCCTACCTCTCATCGGCAATCGGGGCATCGGAGGCGACACTTATGGATATGGTCTATGGCTATGCAACCCTTGCACGGGGGTACAGGCTGAAACCACTATTTATCGACAAGGTTACCGATCGCGATGGGCTGACCCTGGAGGAAAATTACCCAGGGGCTGAAAGGGTCATTGATGAAGCAGTGGTGGATGAAGTCCGGGATATGCTCCGTTCTGTTATCCTTCAGGGTACCGGCAGAATGGCCAGGGTAATCAGGCGGCCTGTTTACGGAAAGACGGGCACAACCAATGACTACACTGATGCATGGTTTGTTGGTTTTGATGACAGACTGGCCGTAGGAGTATGGGTTGGAAGGGATGACCATACCCCTATCGGTGATAAGGAGACAGGGGCAAGGGCAGCCCTTCCGATATGGATAGAGTTTATGAAAAACTACCGCTGAATCATGGTGTGCGGAAACTCCCCGGCGGATACGGAGGTTTAAAATCTCTCATATAATTATTGACGGATACAATCTCATCGGGGTTCAACACAGGGACCTTGAGTCTCAGAGAAGGGGTCTTCTCAGGAGACTGATTGAGTACAGGAAACTCACAGGGCACGATATAAGCCTGGTCTTTGATGGACATGGTGGTGTTTCATCCAAAGAGACGGTAAAGGTCGATGGAGGTGTCGGGATAATATTTTCGAGGATCGCGAAGAAGGCGGATGATGTGATAAAGGAGATGCTTGTCCGGGAGAAGAAGTACTTTATCGTGGTCAGCTCTGACAGGGAGGTGGCTGATTTTGCCTGGGCTCATGCGTCTGTGCCGGTTAGTTCCGCTGATTTCCTCAGAAAGCTAAACGGTGCATTGAGAGAGAAGGAGTTTTCAGGTGATGAGGATATGATGGATGAATTAACAGAGAAGATGCTCGGTGATGAAGATGAAGAAGATGAGTGGTCGGTCAGTAAGGGTTCTTCACGCAGACTCTCAAAACGTCGGAAGGCCGTAACGAGGGCCTTGAACAAGTTGTAATGGGCCTGAATTCCGGCAGGGTAAGGCCTGCAGACGCTGTTACTGTAATCTTTGTCTCGTTATTTGCCTTGTTAACCGTGATTTATTATGGCTCTATTGCCTCTGCCGGCAAACTGCTTGTTACTTATATCTCGTTGCTGTCCCTTCAATTGATCCTTATCAGGTATTCTCCTGAACGGGGGGTTTTAAAGTTTTTTCATGACATTGTTTTTCCTGTGATTGCCGTATTTCTTGTATTTAACAGTATGACGGAGCTTGTTCCGGGCGTAAACCCCGGAGATATTGATTTCATGCTCATACGGGCAGACTACTGGTTGTTGGGAGTCTACCCTACGGTCTGGCTTGAAAGGATAGTGAATCCCTATCTTACAGAGATACTGCAGCTATCCTATACAAGTTATTATTTTCTTCCGCTTATTCTCGGGATAGCCCTCAAGATAAAGAAGAAAGAGACCGGGTTTGATGAAAGTCTGACCCTTATTTTGCTCTGCTTCTATCTGTCCTATGTCGGATATATTCTGTTTCCCGCCCTCGGCCCGAGGTATACAATGAACCACCTCCAGTCAATTCCCCTTAAGGGCACCCCGCTTTCTGAGAAAATATACAGTATACTCAATAGTATTGAAGGCATAAAGAGGGACGCCTTTCCAAGTGGGCACACAGCAGTAACCCTGGTTGTTCTATCCCTTGCATTCCGTTACGAAAAGAGGCTTTTTTATATCTATCTTCCGATAACGGTCCTTCTTTTATTTGCTACCGTCTATTGTCGGTATCACTATGTTGTGGATGTACTGGGGGGTGTTGTATTGTATGTAGTAACTATGATAGTCGGGAGATGGTTTATCAGGTCCGCGCATAAAATCATGTGACATTCCCGGCAATTCACGACAAACTTGTAAGGCCTTGAGATTGTTTCGTTTCACTCTCAATGACGGAAAAAGTTTTCATAATGTCATTGCGCGGATTGTCAGCTACGAAGCAACCTTGTACTGACTTTTACCGTGAATTGCTGTGACGGCCCCGTGTTATTTTACATCCTTGTATGGTTAAGGTTAGTATATATGTCCGTGTTTGTTTGAAAATGCACAATTCATCACTCAAATCAGGAGCAGACAAATTTAACGTAATGGAAGAACGAATTCAAAAGATACTCGCAAAAATGGGTGTTGCCTCAAGGCGCAAGGCGGAAGAACTCATTCTCGAGGGCAGGGTAGTTGTAAACGGAAAAACAGCCGTTCCCGGGATGAAGGCGGACTCTGCAAGGGATCACATCAGGGTTGACGGCAGGCTTTTGCGAGGGTCTGAGCCAAAGGTCTATATTATACTTAACAAACCTTCCGGTCTCCTTACAACCCTTGAGGACCCCGAAGGCAGACCAACGGTACAGCAACTTCTCGGAAGGCTGAAGTTCAGGATATACCCTGTTGGAAGGCTTGATTTCAATTCAGAGGGGTTGTTGTTGCTGACAAATGACGGAGATCTTGCTTACAGGATAATCCATCCTTCCCACAAGATACCCAAGACGTATCTTGTAAAAATAAAAGGGGTGATAGAGGAGAAAGATATCGGTAAACTGCGCAAAGGCATAATGCTTGATGATGGCAAGACCGCCCCTGCAAAAATAAAGAAGGTCCGGGTTCCTAAGGCAGAGAAGAATTCATGGCTTGAAATCACGATTTATGAAGGCAGGAATAGGCAGATAAGGAGGATGTTTGAGCGGGTTGGGCATACTGTACTGAAACTCAAGAGGATTAGAATTGATTGTCTTGATCTTGGGGAACTAAGGACAGGACAGTGGAGATATCTGGATGAGGTTGAGGTGAAGAAACTGAAGAAAAGCCTTAAAATGTAAAGTGAAACTGGAGAGTTGGAGTTATGGAGAGCTGGAGAATTGGATTTTTCATTATTCCAATGCTCCAGCTCTCCATGAAGATTCAGGAGGTGTTATGTATAGAGACAGGAACTGCGGAGAGGTTGGAGAGGCTGATATCGGTAAGGAGCTTACCCTTTCGGGCTGGGTCTTCAGGAGACGTGACCATGGGGGGCTGATATTTGTTGACCTGAGAGACAGGAGTGGCCTTGTGCAGGTGGTATTCAGTCCGGATGTCTCTTCAGAGGCCCATGAGTCAGCCCATCTGCTCCGCTCAGAGTTTGTTATAAAGGTGAGGGGTAAGGTGAGCAGAAGACCTGAGGGTACGGAGAACCCTGATATCCCGACCGGTGCAGTTGAGCTCTATGCTGAGGAGTTGAATATATTGAGCAGGTCCGAGACACTTCCTTTTGTGCTGGAAGAGGCAGCAGAGGTATCCGAGTCCCTGAGGTTCAGGTACCGCTACCTTGATCTCAGGAGACAGGAGATGCAGGGGAATCTTGTATTCAGGCACAGGGTTACAAAGCTCATGCGCGACTATCTTGACAGAGGGGGTTTTATTGAGATAGAGACCCCAATGCTTACAAAGTCGACCCCTGAGGGTGCAAGGGACTATCTGGTGCCGAGCCGTCTCAATCCGGGCCAATTCTACGCCCTGCCGCAGTCCCCTCAACTCTTCAAGCAGATACTGATGATGTCCGGGCTTGAAAGATATTTTCAGGTCGTAAAGTGTTTCAGGGATGAAGACCTGAGGGCAGACCGTCAGCCCGAATTTACGCAGGTTGATATGGAGATGTCATTTGTTGAGCCCGATGATGTGATCTCGGCGATTGAAGGGATGTTGTCCCATCTCTTTAAGGAGACCCTTGGGGTTGAGATAGAGACCCCCATACAGCGTCTCTCTTATAAAGATGCAATGGAGCGTTTCGGCTCTGACAAGCCCGACCTCAGATTTGGCCTGGAACTCAGGGAGATGGGTGACCTTGCCCGGGAGGGCAGCTTTAAGGTCTTTCTATCCGCCCTTGACTCAGGCGGCAGGGTAAAGGCTGTCTGTGGCAAGGGTATGGCCGGGTTTTCAAGAAAGGAGATGGACCTGCTGACGGAAGAGGTCTGCTCCTATGGAGCAAAGGGGCTGGCATGGATAAAGATTAAAGGCGGGTTTGAGTCACCTATAGCAAAGTTTTTCCCTGAAAGAGTCCTGAAGGAGATGGCCCTGAGGCTTGAGGCAGAGGAAGGCGATATAATGCTCTTTGTGGCAGACAGGGAAAAAGTGGTGCTTGATGTCCTCGGCAGGCTGAGGCTTGAGATAGCAAGGAGGCAGGGCCTCATCTCCAATGGATTCAGGTTCCTCTGGGTTGTCGACTACCCACTGCTTGAGTGGAATGATGAAGACGGCAGGTTTCAGGCAATGCACCATCCCTTTACGTCACCCGCGGATGCTGATATGGAGAGGATGCTCGGAGAGGATTTAAATGACCGCAATGGGCTGGCTTCTCTCAGGGCAAATGCCTATGATATAGTGCTTAACGGTAATGAGATCGGTGGTGGCAGTATACGTATTCACAACCCGGAGGTCCAGAGCAGGATGTTTGATATCCTCGGGATATCCGGGGAAGAGGCAAGGATGAAATTCGGTTTTCTCCTTGATGCCCTCCGCTTTGGCGCTCCTCCTCACGGTGGTATTGCCCTGGGGCTTGACAGGCTTGTAATGCTCATGGTTGGTGCAAGCTCTATCAGGGACGTTATAGCCTTTCCCAAGACACAGAAGGCCGTTTGCCTGCTCAGCGGGGCCCCCTCACCAGTGGATGAGAGGCAATTAAAAGACCTTCATATCAAGCTGGATGCAGTCGTGGAGTAAAAGCATTCGGACGCAACAGATAGACCTATGAAGGGATCGGCCACAACATTGAAACCAGGAACGGCATTATGTCGCAAAGAGGATTTGCCGAAACTGGTTCCACAGATAAATATGCAAATATAGCAGGCGGGATAAATGCTTTGGGTTAAGATGCCGAGATACATGAAGGCAAACAAATTAAGGTTGAGACCTTTAAGTATATTTGATGATTCTTCCATAAATAAGTGGTTACGAAATAAGGTTATCTTAAAGACGGAAAGATTGAGCAAGCCTGCATGTTTATCATGGTTTTTTCTATGGTGGTGGGTAAAAAGGAGATTTACCTGTTCTTTTTGTATAGAGATTGACTCAAGGTCTGTCGGGTTTATCGCTTTGTACAACATGAGACTTGGCAAGTCAGCTGAAATAACACTCATGATATTTGAAAGCATATTTAAACGCCATGGTTATGGAACCATGGCGTTTAAATTTCTTGCGCAGAATCTGCAAAGACATGCTGTTGTGGAAAAGGTATTCGCCAGGGTTGAAGCAGACAATCATACTGCACTGTCATTCTGGAGGAGTCTCGGTTTTATGGAGGTGAGCAGTCTTGAGGGTATAACCAACCTGTCCCTGGATTTAAATGGATGGTCAGGTAGATGGGGTCCGGGAATTCAATATTAAGCAAGGACGATACTCCGCAAAATCCGGCAATCTGAAAGTGCCCTGTTCAGCTATAAAGCTATAATGAGTCTGTTTATGTTTCAGGGTTATACAGGAATGACAAAAAAAGGAATATCCTGACGTATATTAAGGAGGAATGTGGGATGCGTCTCCATTTTTGGCATTTTCATTTCATGCCCTCTTGCTAATGCGTACACCTTATGCTATTATCTTGCTGTGCCTAACAAAGCAATTTCCTGGCAATTTCCTGTTATCTGTGCAGGAAATATAGAGGGAAGCCATCAACGTCGGTGGTTTATCTGTAATTCATGTGATCTGTTTTGGAGGATGTTGTCATGAAGACTAAAACAGCATTTATTATCGGGGGCTTAGCACTCTTAGTAGGCTTAATATTATCAGGGCTCTTTGTGAGATATTACGGAGATTGGCTCTGGTTCCAGGAGATGGACTATGGTAGTGTCTTCATCACGATACTGTATACCAAGGTGCTGGTTTTTCTCATTTTCTTTGCAATATTCGCCGTGTTTGCATGGGTAAACATTGCTATCGCCAGAAAGTTTGGCTACAGCACCAGATCAACGGGATTAGTTAACCTCAATCAATCCATACAATCATTAGGATTCCCTTTAAACGATATATATATAAAATATGCATGGGGAATAATAATCCTGTTCCTTGCACTTATTATGGGCTATAGCGCGGTCGGTTCCTGGGAGATGTTCCTGAAATTCATTCATGCATCCAGTTTTGGGATAGCCGATCCCATCTTTTCAAAAGATACGGGATTTTATGTTTTTAAGTTGCCGCTGTATAACTTTATACAGACCTGGTATTCGTACGCAATCGTTCTCATATTTATAGGGGTGGGACTCTCCTACTTTTTTGACGCGGTTATCAGTGTAACGGATAATCGATTTCGTATCCATCCAAAGGCCAGATATCACCTCTCGATTCTGGGTGCATTATTTTTTCTGGGCATCGCCTGGTCATACCGCCTGAAACTATACAGCCTCTTATACTCTACTCGCGGGGCTGCCTATGGCGCCGGCTATGCCGATGTTCACGCTCAAATTGCAACCTACTGGATCCTGATAGCTCTGACTCTCACTGTTACAATTATGTTCTTCTTTGAACCCCTTATCAAAAAATGGAGATGGATTTATTACGCCATCGGTCTCTATTTTGCCGTGTTGATTGGATTTGTATGGATTTATCCAAATATTGTCGAAGAGTACATCGTAAAGCCAAATGAGCTTGTTAAGGAAACTCCATACATTAAAAACAATATCGAGTTTACCAGGTTTGCCTATGGCTTAAACAATGTTGTAGAAAAGAAGTTTCAGGTGCTGCAAGACATTAAATATAGTGATATCAAAAAAAACAGCAATACTATTGAGAACATCCGTCTCTGGGACAGTCGTCCGTTAATTCAAACCTATAAGCAATTACAGGAAATCCGTTTGTATTATGATTTTAAAAGCGTTAATGTGGACCGCTACCACTTCAAAAAATATTCAGAGGTAGCGCTGGCGGTCAGGGAACTGCCTGTATCACAAATCCCCAGCCAGGCACGTACCTGGATAAACATCCACCTTATATACACACATGGTTTCGGTCTGGTTATGAGTCCCGTAAACGAGGTCACGCCTGACGGTATGCCGCGTTTCATTGTAAAAAACATCCCGCCTCAGGCAAGTGTTCCCCTGACGATAAAATACCCGCAAATTTATTATGGCGAAGAAACCGATCAATATGTCATCGTTCACACAAAAACCAAGGAATTCGATTATCCAAAAGGGGAGCAAAACGTCTACAACAATTATCAGGGAAGAGGAGGGGTAAGAATTTCAAACCTTTTCCGTCGATTGATCTATGCCTGGGATTTTTCCGATATAAAGATTCTTTTAACGGATTACATTACTAATAAAAGCCGTATCATGTTCCACAGAAACATAACGGAGCGGGACAGGACCATCGCCCCATTCCTTTCTTATGACTCCGACCCCTATCCCGTCGTAGGCCGGGACGGCATGATTTACTGGATACACGATGCTTACACCACCTCGAATATGTACCCGTATTCCAAACCCCTGTCGGAATCCTTACGGGGACGCAGCATTAATTACATCCGGAACTCGGTAAAGGTCGTCATCAACGCTTATAATGGCGATGTCACTTATTATGTCATAGACCCGTCGGACCCGATCATCCAAACCTATCAAAATATTTTCCCCGGTTTATTCAAACCGATAAAAGAGATGCCGGATTTCCTGAAAAAACACATTCGCTATCCCTCAGACCTATTCCTCGCTCAAACACTCATTTACAACACATATCATATGACTGATCCGAAAGTGTTTTATAATCGGGAAGATTTATGGTCCATGCCGACGGAGATTTATCAGGAAACCGAACAGCCCATGCTGCCTTATTACATTATTACAAAATTAGATAACTCAACTTCAGAAGAATTTATTTCGATGCTGCCGCTTACACCGTCGAAGAAAAATAATATGGTTGCGTGGATGGCTGCCCGCAGTGATGCTCCCCACTACGGTGAACTTATCGTCTATAGATTGCCGAAGGAAAAGCTCATTTACGGTCCCATGCAAATTGAAGCGCGAATCAATCAAAAACCGGATATTTCTTCTAAACTAACCTTGTGGGGACAAAAGGGTTCGCGGGTTATTCGTGGAAATATGTTGGTTATCCCTATTGAGCACTCGTTTATTTATGTTGAACCGGTCTATCTCCAGTCTGAACAGAGTCAAATGCCTGAACTCAAGCGGGTAATAGTAGCGTTCAGAGACAGATTAGAGATGCAGTTGAATCTGGAGAAGGCATTGCGATCGGTATTTTCGGAAGAGAACATTTCCCCTGTTGAAACGGAAAAGGCCCTGCGAGGAGTATCGATATCCCCCTCGTCCGACAGGGCACAACAAGCATTGTACCACTACAACAAGGCAATGGAATATCTGAAACAGGCCAATTGGGATGGTTACGGAAAAGAGCTGAACCAGCTAAAACAAATCCTGGAGAATATGGCCGGGGGGAAATAACTCCTTTGTGAGTTACTTATTTGGCTCATCCGGGTTTTTTATGGGTAAAAGCCTACTGTCATGTCAACCTTGTTATGTCGGAGGATTGAATTGTCATTCCCGACAAGCCGGAATGACAATTGAGAGTTGACACACGGGGCACTACCAATATATTGTGTTTAGACTGCCCTGAAGCATAGCGTTGGGTTAACGGGGGGCATGGGGAATAAGTCCAAATGGATGTGGACAGTTGACGATAAATACGTTCCGTCTCTGATTAAACTACTCTACAATTAACTTCCCTCTAAGCATTCCCATTCCGCAGTGAAAGCTGTACTCACCCGGTTTATCTATATTTAATTCAACCGTGATATTTTTAAACGGAGTCAGTGTTGCTTTTTTGTTGAAATCAGGAAAGATCACCTCCTCGGAACATGCCGCTGTTTCTTCCCGGTAAAAGGTGAGTTTTATCGGTTTTCCAGCCTCAAAAACCAACAGATCCGGAGAGTAACCGCCTTTTACTTTGATAAGCGCTTCCTGGACACCCGAATCAGCGGTTTTTATTTTAACGGCTTCTTTCCTGGAAAACCAGAAATACCAGCCTACAAGAAACGAAAGAGCTATTCCGATTAAAGTCACTATTATTTGATCTGCAGACATTTTTCACCCCATTCTTTATAAAGTTTGTTAAACAGTTTTTGGTTTAAATCTTCTCAAACGGTTTGCGTTTGAAACTACCGTAACCGAGCTGAAAGCCATTGCTGCTCCGGCGATTATCGGCGACAATAAAATGCCGAAAAAAGGATAAAGAAGGCCCGCCGCTACCGGTATTCCAAGTCCGTTATAGAAAAACGCACCGACCAAATTTTGTCTGATATTTCTCATTGTAGCCCTGGAAAGCTCAATAGCGAGAGCAACGCTTTTCAGGCTTCCTTTAATCAGCGTAATATCGGAAGCCTCTATCGCTACATCCGTGCCTGCTCCTATCGCAAATCCGATATCTGCCTGAGCTAAAGCGGGTGCATCATTAAGTCCGTCACCCACCATAGCCACAATTTTGCCTTCATTTTGCATTTTCTGTACATTAAAAGCCTTTTCCTGCGGCAAAACTTCTGCAAATACTCGATCAATGTTTACTTGTTTAGCTATTGCCATGGCCGTTCTTTCGTTATCACCGGTTATCATTACCACTTCCAGTCCTAATTTTTTCAATTGAGCGATAGCAGTTTTGGAATCGGGTTTTACAACGTCGGCAACCGCAACTATTCCCGCGGCTTTTCCGTCAATTGCAAGAAATATCGGAGTCTTGCCGTCATCGGCCAATTTTTTGCTTCTTTCTTCTAAATCGCCTACTTCAATCGAATGTTTTTTCATAAGCTTGATGTTTCCTAAAAGTACTTTTTTCTCTTCCACAAGCGCCTCTACGCCATGACCCGGGTCCGCATCGAATTCTTTTGGTTCGTACAACGTAAGAGATTTATCCGAGGCTCCTTTCAGAAGTGCCTCGCCCAGCGGATGTTCGGAAGCCTTTTCAACGCTGGCGGATAAACTCAACACTTCATCTTCGCTAAAACCCTTCGTGGTTATAACGTCAGTAAGCGAAGGCTTCCCTTCAGTGATAGTACCGGTTTTGTCCAGGACAACAGCGTTTAACTTTTGCGCCGTCTCCAGGGCGTCTCCGCTTCTGATTAAAATGCCGTTTTCCGCTCCTTTGCCGACGCCTACCATCAACGAGACGGGGGTGGCTATGCCAAGAGCACAGGGACAAGCGATTATCAGCACGGTAACAAAGACTATCAAGGCATAAATTAAATTAGGCTGCGGACCAAAATCGTACCAGCCTACAAAGGCCAGAATAGCGATAATAATAACGCTGGGAACGAAATACCCGGCTACTCTATCGACAATCTTTTGTATGGGCGCTTTCGAACTCTGCGCCTGTTCAACCATACCGATGATTTGTGAAAGGGTAGTATCTTTTCCGACTTTGGTGGCTTTAAATTTGAACGAACCTGTTTTGTTTATAGTACCACCTATCACTTCGTCATTCTCCAGCTTTTCTACCGGGATTGCTTCGCCGGTAATCATCGCTTCGTCAATCGACGAGGAGCCTTCTACAATCATACCGTCGACAGGGATTTTTTCTCCGGGCCTGACTAATATAATATCATCCAGAACTACCTCTTCAATCGGAATATCCGATTCCTGGCCGTTTCTGATAACCCTTGCTGTTTTCGCCTGAAGTCCCATAAGTTTTTTCATCGCTTCAGAGCTTTTTCCTTTGGCTCTGATTTCAAGCGCCATACCAAGAACGACTAAAGCCACCACTATGGCGATTGCATCGAAAAACTGGTTTGCGAGTTCCGCTTTTGGAAAAATTTCCGGAAAGAATGTAGCTATTGTGGAATATATCCATGCCGCGCTTATACCGGTAGACACTAATGTATGCATATTCGCCGAACGATTTTTAAACGCAGCCCAAGCCCCCGTGTAAAACTGGGAACCGCTCCAAAACATAACCGGCAAACTTAACACGCTCATCGCAATCCATAAATAATGCAGCATTGGAGAACCTTCCCTGAACGCTTCGGGCAGTCCCAGGTAATCTGCATAGCTTATTATTAAAAAGGGGATACCCAAGGCTGCGGCAAAGATAAACTTATGCATCAAGGTTTTATACTCTTTCTCTCTTGCCAACTCATTTTCGTCTACCGGTTCTTTCTCGGTCTTCCCCTTTTCAGAAGGCGTTTCTTTCACCGGGGGTTCTCCTGCCGATTCGACTGTTTTATATCCAAGTTTTTCAATGGTATTTTTAATTTCTTTTACATTAATCAAATTAGGCAGGTATTTAATAAAAGCTTTTCCTGTAGCAAGGTCTACGCTTGCGGAAAGAACCCCCGGGAGACTTTTCAACTCGTTTTCTATTTTTGTAATGCATGAAGCGCAATGCATATCCACGATTCCTATGCTTAAACTTGACTGACCGGTTTTATAGCCCGCCTTTTTAATGGCCGAGATTATCTTTTCAGCATTGACGTCTTTTCTGTTGAACTCTATTCGTGCCTTTTCCGTGGCTATATTCACTTTCGCAAAGTGAATACCTGGAAGCTTTTTAATCTCGCTCTCTATCGTGGGGATGCACGAGCTGCAATGAATGCCGATTATCGGAATGTCTAATTTTTCAATTCCTTCGCTCGTGATATTATACGTCGCACCGGAGGGATTTAGCGGTTTGATATACTTATCCGGGTTCGACAGAAAATCATTTTTACATTTCTCCGAACAGAAATCATATTCAGTACCCCCTACCTCTGCAGAATATGCAGACGGTGATTTAACCTCCATGCCGCATACCGGGTCTTTTGACATTTGTATCCTCCCGTTTTGTTATAAGTATAACTCTGAATTATACCTTAACATTATTTGTCTTTTTCCACAATTTCAAGGATAATTCAAAATGATGAAGAAAGTATGAAATTGGTTTGCCATATATGTTCAGAATATAACGGTAAATGGAATCACAGATTGTTTTTTAATGAAACATATCAGCGATTATTGAGAGGGCCATCAGACAATTTTACTTGCCTTTCCTCCCCGTTATCCTTAAATGGATCAAGACGTTGATTGACAATATTTATGTATTCTTTTACAATAAGTGCAATGGAAAAGACATTATATGAGTTACAGGCAGAGGTTTGTAAAACACTGGCAAGTCCGAAAAGGCTTGAGATAATAAATGCCCTGAAAGCGGGGGAAAAGAGTGTTGGTGAGCTTGTAGAGATTCTCGGCGTGCCCAAGGCAAATGTTTCGCAGCACCTTGCTGTAATGAGACATAAGGGTATTCTCAAATCGAGAAGGGCAGGGGTTAATATCTATTACAGTATAGCCAACGATAAGGTTGTTAAGGCATGCACCCTCATGAAAGAAGTGCTCACTGAACAGCTCCGGGAGAGACACAGGATCTTAGCAAAGCTCTAACATCCGCTCTTTCACTCTTTTTATCCTGTCTCTGAGAATGGCTGCCTTTTCGAAATCAAGCCTTCGCGCAGCCTCTTTCATCTCTTCCTCAAGTCTTCTGATGGTTTTCTCATCAGAGACATACTCCTCTATCGGTTCCTCCACTGAGGGCACTGCCCGGTAATCCGCCTCATATATGGAACTCAGGACATCCTTTATATTACTCTTTACAGTCTCAGGGGTTATGCCCATCTGCCTGTTATACTCCAGCTGTATCTTCCTTCTCCGCTCTGTCTCATCAAGGGCCTTTTTCATGGAATTGGTAATCCTGTCGGCATAGAGAATGACCTCACCATTGACATTCCTCGCAGCCCGCCCTGCTATCTGTATGAGAGACCGCTCGGAGCGAAGGAATCCCTCCTTGTCTGCATCAAAGACTGCCACGAGGGAAACCTCCGGAAGGTCGAGACCCTCCCTTAACAGATTAACCCCTATGAGAACATCAAATTTTCCAATCCTCAAATCCCTTAAAATCCTTACCCTCTCAAGGGTATCTATGTCAGAGTGGAGATATCTTGCCCTTACCCAAAGTTCCGTATAATAATCGGTAAGGTCCTCTGCCATCTTCTTTGTAAGGGTTGTGATAAGGACCCTCTCACCTTTTTCCACCCTCTTTTTGATCTCACCCAAAAGGTCTTCAACCTGTCCTGTAACAGGCCTGACAGTCATCCATGGGTCTACGAGACCGGTTGGCCTTATAATCTGCTCCACCACCCTTCCCCCTGGTTTTTCAAGTTCATACGGCCCCGGAGTGGCGGATACATAGATGGCCTGACTGACCCTCTGCTCAAACTCCCCGAATGTAAACGGACGGTTGTCAAGGGCGGAGGGCAACCGGAACCCGTGCTCTATGAGTGTCTGCTTTCTTGAACGATCACCCGCATACATCCCTCCAACCTGGGGGATGGTGACATGGGATTCATCTACTATAAGGAGATAATCCTCAGGGAAATAATCTATCAGGGTATATGGCGGCTCTCCGGGGGCACGACCGCTGAGGTGGCGGGAATAATTCTCAATACCATGACAATAGCCGAACTCCCTCAGCAGCTCGAGGTCAAACCGGGTACGCTGCTCAATCCTCTGGGCCTCGATGCTCTTTCCATGTTTCAGAAAGTATTCGATCCTCTCCTCCAGCTCCTCTTCTATTGATTTAAGGGCAGGTTCAAGCCTTTCTCCCGGTGTTATCCAGTGGCTGTTGGGATAGAGAGTCACTTTTGCTAATCTCTTTATCCTCTCACCTGTAAGGGTATCAAATTCATAAATGGCATCTATCTCATCCCCGAAAAACTCGATCCTTATTCCCCTGTACTGCGAAAAAGAGGGATATACCTCCACTATGTCCCCCCTTACCCTGATGTTTCCCCTTCTGAACTCCGCCTCGGACCTCTCGTACAGCATATCCACGAGTCTTCTGATTACGGCATCCCTTTCCGTCCTCATCCCCTCCTCAACTATCAGGTGCATGGCCATATAATCCTCCGGTGACCCGATACCATAAATGCAGGATACAGAGGCAACGACTATCGTATCCCTCCTCTCAATTACAGCCCTTGTTGCAGAGTGGCGCATCCTGTCGATGTCGTCATTTATCATGGAGTCCTTCTCTATGTATGTATCTGTCTGGGGGATATATGCCTCAGGCTGGTAATAGTCATAAAAACTGACAAAGAACTCAACTGCATTTTCCGGGAAGAGCTCCCTGAACTCACCATAGAGCTGTGCAGTAAGTGTCTTGTTATGGACAACCACCAGTGTGGGTCTGTTAAGGTTTGCAACTACATTTGCTATCGTGAATGTCTTTCCGGAACCTGTGACGCCAAGGAGAACCTGGTGGTCAAAACCATTTAAAGTCCCCTCTGCAAGTTCTTCTATCGCCTTTGGCTGGTCACCTTTTGGGGTGAATTCTGTGCTAAGTAAAAACTTATCCATCTTTTTAGTATAATATAAATCAGGATGAAGCCGTTAAAAGTCTGAAAGTACCGTTTTTAGTCATTGCGAGCGGAGCGAAGCAATCTATAACCGTCTGATTTAAAAATAGATTGCTCCGTAGTTTTGCTCCTTGCAATGACAGTTATAGGTTTTTATTGAATAATGAAAATAATGCGACATATAATCCTCGGGACTGCCGGACATATAGACCACGGCAAGAGCGCCCTTGTGAAGGCCCTTACAGGTACTGACCCTGACCGCCTGAAAGAGGAGAAGGAGCGTGGTATAACCATTGACCTTGGGTTTGCCTACATACATTATCCCGACGGCCTGACCGTGGGTATAGTGGATGTGCCGGGACATGAGCGGCTTGTCAGGAATATGCTTGCCGGTGCAGGCGGTATTGATATTGTGGTTTTAGTGATCGCTGCCGATGAGGGTGTGATGCCCCAGAGCAGGGAACATCTTGCGATATGCAACCTCCTCAACATAAAATCAGGAATTATTGTAATAACCAAGACCGACCTTACAGAGGATGACTGGCTTGAGCTTGTCAAAGAGGAGGTAAGGGACTTTGTTAAGGGTACCTTTCTTGAGAGGGCTGAGATAATCGGAGTATCATCAAAGACCGGCGAAAACATAGATATCCTCAAAGAAAAGATACACCGGATCGCCCTTCAGGTCAGCCCCAAATCAACCGGCGGCCTGTTCCGGCTCCCTATAGACAGGATCTTCAGCATCAAGGGGTTTGGGACTGTGGTTACAGGAACCGCACTCTCGGGGTCGTTCTCATCAGATGCTCAGGTGGAGATAGTGCCGGTCGGTGTAAAGAGCAAGGTCAGGGGACTCCAGAGTCACGGTGAGTCAATTGAAAAGGCATATGCAGGTCAGAGGGTTGCCATCAATCTGCAAGGGGTTCAGAAGGAAGAACTGAAGAGGGGGGCTGTGGTTGTGGAACCGGACAGGTTCAACCCCACCCATGCAATAGATGCAGAACTGATCCTCCTTAAAGACGCCCCTGTTCTGAAGAATAAATCGAGGGTGCATTTTCATCTCTCTACCTCAGAGGCCATTGGCAGGGTTATACTCTATGACTGCAATGAACTGAAGCCCGGTGAGACTTCCTTCTGCCAGATAAGGCTGGAAGAACCGGTGGTTGCGGTCTCCGGAGACAGGTTCATAATCAGGCGCTTCTCACCTGTTGTTACAATAGGCGGGGGGGGCATCCTTGATTCACAGGCAAGAAAAAGAAGGAAGAAAGAGGGCCTTGATGACCTGAAGGTTTACAGGGAGGGCAATCCCGGTGAGAAGATAGCTACAAAGGTGAGAAGATCAGGTGTCAGGGGTATGACCCCTCATCTACTGCAGGGATGGATAAATGCCGACACAGCAGATATCGATAGCATGATAGAGAGACTGAAGGAAGAGGGGGTACTCGTCCGGTTTGAAGACAGATTGATCCACAGGGATATTTTCCAGGGTCTCAGGGAGAGGATTACAGATACGCTAAGCAAGTTCCATAAAAACAATCCCCTGAAGCCGGGGATGTCAAAGGAAGTCCTCAGGTCCCTCTTCGGGCTTGAACAAAGGACTTTCCAGGGGATACTTTCCATAATAAAGGAGATAGTTGTTGAGAAAGACACGGTGAGACTTGCGGACTTCACAGTGGCGGTTACCGACCGGTTTATGGAGATAAAAAAGGACGTCCTCGAACTCCTGAGACGGGACGGCTTTCAGCCCCTCACCAAAGAGGAACTGTCAAAATATTTTGAACTCAAGGGTAAGGAGATGGAGGATATACTGAAACTTATGGTACAGGAAGGCTCCGTCGCAAGGATAACCGATTCGATATATCTCCTGAGGGAAAACTATGACAGGATGCTCAATCTCTTAAAAAAACATTACTCCGGGAAGGAGACGATGAGTGTCGGAGAGTTTCGCGACCTCCTTGGCACTACAAGAAAGTATGCCCTTCCATTTCTGGAATATCTGGATTCAAACAAGATTACACTGAGGGTTGGGGATGTGAGGAAACTCCATCCTGCCTTTAAATAAAAACAGGATTTTGCAATAATCGGTCGGATCAGACCGATAGCTCTGCTTGTCCGCGGTGCCCGGCTGTCCTTATACTATTGTGCCTATCCAGGCAGGTTTCATAGAGACGGGACTGATAAGCTGAGGCTCAAAGCCTCCGGCATTCAACGTAGCGATGAACAGAAAAACTGCAATTATATTATTATTGCTACTCTCCATTCCACTTGCCATATATCTCCTGATGCCTTCTGATGCAAAGAGGATCAGGAAGCTTGTTGGGGAGGGCAGGGAGGCAGCAATACAAAAGGACCTCTCAGGGGTGATGAGCCTGGTTTCTTATAATTACAGAGACAGGTATGGCTTTTCGTACCTCTATCTTAAAGAAACCCTGAAACGGATATTTAAAGATTATGATTCCATTGAGATCGATTTAAAGCGGTTGCGCGTTGATGTTGATTCTAAAGACGGAAAGGCCAGGGCAAAGTTCCTGCTTAAGGCTGTTGGAATAAAAAACGGCAACAGGGAATACATACTTGGCTCAGAGGAGGTCTATGAGTCGGTTTTTCTTACACTTAAAAAAGAGCGCATGAAATGGAGAGTGGTAGAGACCTACCTGCCTACCAGAGAAGGATTAATCTTTTAAGGTTAGCTATCTCCTCCGGAGCACCCAATCCTGCTACCATCTTCAGCCTGTAATCCCTGAACTGCTTTACCACAAGCCCCTTTAAGGGGTCTGCCTCCACCCCGATTGCACCGCCAAGGTCTGTTCTGAAAACATTAATTCCCGAGAGCCTCTGCAGGGTGGCCCTGTGGGGATGGCCGTAGGGATTTCCTGCCCCCACACTTATGACCGCTGCCCCGGGATTGACTGAAACAAGGAAGGCCCTGGTGGTTGATGTCTTGCTGCCGTGGTGTGCAACCTTCAGCACATCACTTTTAAGATATCTTTTAAGTTCAACTATGGACTCTTCTGCATCTGCCTCGATATCTCCGGTAAACATGACCTTGAGGTCTCTGTCCTGAAACCTCAACACCAGCGAGTAATTATTATCTTCAGCCTCGGAAATGCTGTAATAACCCCTCCGGGGATGAAGGACGAGGAATTCGCTTTCACCGGAGGTCAGAATATCTCCACCCTTTAACCGTCTGTGGAGGATCTCCTGCCCTATCTGCGGGCTGTACCTGAGAAACCCGTTATCCCATACCTCATTTACCGGAACGGAGCTGAGCAGCTCCCACAGGCCGCCTGAATGGTCTTTGTCTGCGTGAGTTAGGACCAGGGCATCCACTTCCTTGATACCTTTGTACCTGAGAAAGTCCACGACTTCCCTTCCCGTGTAACCGGTGTCCACGACAATCGTCCTGCCGCCCGAGGTCTCAATCACCGCTGCGTCACCCTGAGCAACATCAAGAAATGTTACCACTGGAAGGGTTCTGTCAAGAGAGATAAAGGTCAAAATGATGGTTGCTGCAAGGGCTGTGGCACTCAAAATGAACCATTGCCACCTCTTTCTCAGGGCAAAATATATTGCAGGATAGATAAAGAAGAGGGTTATCGCCGGAAAGGCCCCAACGGAAAGGGCTGTATTTTCAATCCCGGAGATATAGACGACTGAAGAATTCACAATATCCACCATGCCCTGCAGCATACCCTGGAGGGGGAAATACCCTGTTACAAGATATATAATCCCTCCAAATACACCGGCGGGCAGGATCGAAAAGCAGATAACAGGCGTGAATATCAGATTCGCAGGCATACTGAGTGTTGAGATGGTATGGAAATAATAAAGAACGAGGGGTGAAGTTCCAATCAATGCACCTGCAGTAACTAAAATCAATCTCAAAAAATTCTGCAACGCCGGTTTAAACCTGTCCTGCTGAATATACCCTTCAAAAGTCTCCAGGGTAACGCCTATAAAGAAGACGGCAAGGAAGGAGAGCTGAAAAGAGATGGTTTTCAGGGATTCGGGGTCTAAAAGAAGGATAACAGTCGCTGCAAGCAGAAGGCTGTTAAGCCACTGACCTTTTCTGCCGATCAGGAGGCCCAGGAGGAAAATGTTTATCATGAGGAACGCCCTTATTGCAGGTATGCGGCCGCCTGACAGGAGGAGGTAGAGCAGAATAAGCGGGAAGGTCAGAAGGGCGGCAATCTCATCAAGACTCAGCCTGACGGTCAGCCATACAAGCCATCTGTAGGGCAGCCACCTTGCCGAATATCTGATGAGAAAGAAGATCAGGAGTGTAAAGAGTGCAAAGTGTGTGCCCGATATGCTCATGAGATGGGCAAGCCCTGTCCGGGCATACGCGGCATAGAGCGTCTTGTTGCTGCTTTCCCTGTGCCCTATTACAATTGCCGACAGCAGGGAGGCCGCATCCGGGCTGAAGTTTGTCCTGAAATAATTGTACAGCTTCCACCTCATCCGCTGCGGAAACCATTGTATGGAATCTTCCCTGCTCAACAGCAGGGTGCCGTCCGTCTTCAGAAACATGACGGGGTCCCGGTTTCTGCTTCCGGGGTTTATGCGTGGTCCCTTGATGCTCATGGAGGCAAACCCCTGAAGGAGTGAGCCCGGCATCAGGGGCCGGTCTGCTGATAGAAGAGTCTTTAGTCTTGCCTCTGGATACCTGAGCTGAATCTCCTGAAGGTATCCCCTCTCTGTAGTAACAGGCAGTCCTGAGACAACACCTGAAAAGGGTTGCAGTTCTCTTGTCTTAAATGAGCGAATAATGCGGGACCCTTTCAGCTCTGTCCCGGAAGGTTCATATCTGACCTGCGCATAGCTGAAGGCAACAAGCACTATAGCTGCATATACAAATACATGCCTGCCGTTGTTTTTGTAAAGGACTGCTAATAAGAGAAAAAAAAGAAAGAGGGTTACTGTGGGGAAAAACTGATAGAGGTAAAAGGCTCCGACACCTGAAATAAAACATATATATGGCAGAGCTGCGGTCATTCCGGGAGGTACTTACCTAATCCCTTAATCCCTGCTGCTTGCCGATACAATTGTTTTTACAATTCCGGCGGCAACGGTCTGTATTGTCTCCCTGTCACTACCCTCAACCATAACCCTTATCTTTTGCTCGGTGCCGGAGGGTCTAACAAGTACCCTGCCTTTTCCGTCGAGTATCTTTTCAGCCTCTTTTATCTTTTTTAGAACCCCGGTATTTTTAATAACGTCTTTCTTCTTCACCTTTACATTTTCGAGAATCTGGGGGTAGAGGAATATGTCGGAGACCATTTCAGAAAGGGGCGTTCCTGTTTTTTTCATGAGATAAAGCATCTGCAGGGCGGTAACAGGGCCGTCTCCGGTTGTATTGTAATCAAAAAATATTATATGCCCCGACTGCTCCCCGCCGAGGTTGTAGCCGCCCCTGAGTATCTCCTCAACCACAAACCTGTCTCCCACGTCTGTCCTTATGAGTTTTATCCCCTTTCTCTGAAGGTAATGTTCAATCCCAAGGTTGCTCATAACTGTTGCAACCACTGCATCATTCTTCAGTCTTCCCTCTTTTTTCAGTGCCACCGCCCAGATAGCCAGGACCTTGTCTCCGTCCACCTCCCTACCCGTCTCATCAACAAAGAGGGTCCTGTCGGCATCTCCATCATGAGCAACCCCGATATGCGCGGTATTGCGCAATACCTCTTCTTTAAGATGGGAAAGGTCAGTGGAGCCACAACAGTGATTGATATTCGTACCGTCGGGATTGTTGTTTATTGTAATAACCTGTGCGCCCAGTTCGGTCAGCACCTCCGGGGTAATCTTGTACGCTGCACCATTGGCACAATCCACCACTACTCTCAGGCCCTCAAGATTCATACCCTTTGGGATTGTGGATTTTATAAATTCTATATACCTCCCGGTTGCATCCTCGAGCCTGTAGGTCTTCCCTATGGATGCTCCTGTAGGTCTTTTTGCGAGAAATGTATCATCCCTGACCAGGACTTCGATCTCTTTTTCTACCTTGTCCGGGAGTTTGAACCCGTCAAAGGAGAAAAACTTGATCCCGTTATCCTCAAAAGGATTATGTGATGCAGAGATGACGACTCCTGCATCAAGCCTCATCGTCCTTGTCAGGAAGGCTATGCCCGGAGTGGGTATGGGACCTACAAGGATGACATTCATCCCCATAGAACATATCCCTGATGTCAGGGCGCTCTCTATCATATAGCCTGAGATGCGGGTATCCTTACCAATAAGAATCAGGTTTCTGCCCTTGTCTTTTCTCAATACCCTTGCCGCAGCCATGCCCACCTTCAGTACGATTTCAGGGGTCATGGGGTTCCTGTTAACCCGTCCACGGATACCATCAGTTCCAAAAAGTTTCATTTTTTTATTCCTTCCTTGATAATGATGTGTACATCTACTTTCTCCGTTATTAATCTTGCAGCAGGTATATCCGATACTATATTGACCTTGTTTATGCTGTTTTCATCCAGTCCGGAGACATCTACGGGTTCGGTCCTGACAGCAGAGATCTTTTTCAGCATACTCTCAGGTCCTTCTACTTCCACCTCCTCAGGTTTTATGATTATCTGACTTATATATTTCCCGGGCGCCGGTTCTCCGGAAATGTCCGGGTTGACCGGTACCTTTTTCCTGACTGTCCTGTCAAGGAAGATATGCACCTTTGAGGGGGTTACGTTGGAGATTGTAAGGGCCGGCGGCACCTTGATATTGCGCTTTTTTATCCTGTATGCCCCACGCCCGGGCTGTGCGTCTTTCAGGTCTACATAAACCTTTAGGTCTTCAGGCTTAATCGATCCGAGTACCACTTCACTACCAAAGAGACTCACCCTGACCGTATCATGGTCTTTTTTTACTATCTCATAACCCGGTGGGATATTTATGTATTCTATGGGAACTTCACGTGTGATTTCGGATACTCCCCTGCCGGATATCAGGAACCAGAGGATTATAGCCAGGCAGAGAGCGAGTATCTTCAGACCAAGGTTTTTAAAGAGTAATTGCCTCATTTCTTTCCCTTCTTTCTTTCTGTGAACATATCAGTAAGTATATCGCGCAGGTGTCCCATATCCATGTGAGTCTCCAGCTCTCCATTAACGGCAAAAGAGATCATGCCTGTCTCCTCTGAAGTAGTTATGGCAACGGCATCGGTCTCCTCGGTTATACCGATTGCTGCCCGGTGTCTCGTGCCCAGGGAGCGGCTTATATCCGTCCTGAAGGTTATGGGCAGAAAACATCCTGCTGCCACTATTCTGTCGATCCTTATAATTACTGCCCCGTCATGCATAGGCGAGCTCGGATGAAAAATGCTGAGGAGTATCTCCTTTGAGACCTTTGCATCAAGCGGGGTCCCGATCTCTATAAAATCCTTAAGTGACGTATCCCTTTCAATTACAATCAGGGCGCCTATCTTTCTGCTGGACAGTGCCACTGTAGCCCTGACTATCTCTTCGAGGGACTTCAGTTCCGAGGCCGAGGTAAGGGAAGGCAGGAAAGAGGTTTCTCCCATCTGGGCGAGGGCTTTTCTTATCTCCGGCTGAAAGAGGATTATCAATGCAAGGACAACCTGTGCCCATAAGCTCTGTATAATCCAGTACATGGTATGAAGTTTGAGATAACTGGAGAGGAAAAAGGCGCCCAGCAGGACACCGAGCCCGATGAGCATCTGGACAGCCCTTGTGCCGTTTATAATCAGAAGCACTCTGTACAGGACAACAGCTACAATAATAATGTCCAGTATGTCCTGCCATCTCAGATGTCTCAGGGCTTCTACCATATCCCTCCAGGGTAACAGTATTTCCTGTTGTTGATTTCAGATCCGCGTTGTCTGAAGCCGTGAAAAAACAGCAACCGTATATAAAAATTAAGGAAATAATAACATTTTAACATAAAACCGGTATTTGACAAAAAAACGGGCTTCAATTAATATAGAAATCATGACTTTTGATAACTCGGCTGGTTCGATGACACTAAAAACCGGAAGAAGTCACAACATTGCAATGCTGCTCACTCTCCTTCTCCTGAGTCTGATACTTGACCAGAAAAGTAAGGCATGGGGGGCTTCTGTTAATGAGAGCCTCCTTCCAGGCACTGATCAGGGTGTAATAGATGAGGTCATAGATAAGCTCCCCCTCTTTGACGGGACATTCAACCTGTTGTCAGGCTTTTCAATAGACGATACCCTGCTATCAATATCTGCATCTGCAACAGAGCTTACCCCCTATCTATGCAGACAGTCCGGGCTCACACCTCCGGGAAATACGGATGTCCTTCTCCACGATACAGGGTCTCCTCAGGTTCAGGAATTTGTCTTCCTTGCCTCCTATAAAGATGATGATTCGGCAAGGAACAGGGTAGACAGGCACATATATCTGTATACAACCAAAAAAAGAAAGACCTTTGCAACATGGCTTCAGCGCTCGGGCAGATACCTTGATACGATCAAGGCCATCCTTAAGGAGGACAAGCTTCCCGCAGACCTTGTTTATCTGCCCCTTATAGAGAGTGGTTACAGTACTGATGCACGCTCAAGTGCCCATGCAGTGGGCCCCTGGCAGTTCATAGAGTCAACCGGAAAGAGTTATGGTCTTAAAACGGATTACTGGAGAGACGAGAGGCGGGATCCGATTAAATCCACTGTTGCGGCAGCGCGTTATCTGAAAGACCTGTACAACCAGTTCGGTTCGTGGTCACTTGCCTTGGCAGCCTACAATGCAGGTGAGGGAAATATAAGAAGGGCGCTCCGCAAAAGCAGGTCTGACAATTACTGGCGTATCATCAGGACCAGATACCTTAAGAGAGAGACGAGAAACTATGTATCAAAGTTTATAGCAGCAGGGATAATCGCATCCGAGCCGGAAAAGTATGGGTTTACAGATATAGATTATCATGAGCCGTTGAAGTTTGAGGCGGCGGAGATTAACAGCCCTGTATCACTGTCATTTATAGCTAAGTGTACTGATTCTACGGTAAAGACGATAAGGGGACTGAATCCTGAGTTGAAGAGATGGTGTACCCCACCTGACCTTAAGACCTACAGGGTTCGTGTACCTGAAGGAACGGGTGAGCGGTTTAGCGAATGTTTCAATAGTGCCACTCCTGAAGAGAGAATGCCGAAGATACCCTACATTATTAAAAAGGGGGATACATTGTGGGACCTTGCAAAGAGCTTTCACTTTACCCGTAAGGAACTCTATGCCCTTAACAAGGGCATTAACCCCAGGAGGTTAAGACCCGGTTCCATCATCTTTCTCCCCCCAACTAATGGGGCCTACATAACGGAGACCAGGCCGAAGACGCCCTATATCATAAAAAAAGGGGATACACTGTGGGATATTGCAAAGAGATTGCGCATCACGCGTAAAGAACTCTATGCCCTTAACAAAGATATCAACCCTGAGAGATTGAGGCCGGGCTCGATTATTTATCTGCCCCTGAGAAGATAGATTTAATAGCCCGGATTTAAGTTTTTAAGGCTTCTTTTCTTTAGCTGATTTCTTCTTGTCCTTGTTACTCTTGTGATCCTTCTTATCATTATCTTTCATATTTTTTTCTGCTTCTTTTGTTACCTCTGTAATGGCAAGTTGAGAATAAGGCGACTGGGGATACTCCTTTGCAAGCTGTTCATATTTTTTGAGGGCCTCCTCTTTCCTGCCCATTCCCTCAAGTATGTTTGCTGAATCATGAAGGGCAACGTCTTTCAGAAACGGAGTTGTCTTGAGATTATAGAGAGTGTCGAGTGTCTTTAGTGCCTCCTCTTTCCTGCCTTCTTTCATCTGGATTGCCGCAATCTTATAGTAGGCCAGCGGGAGGAGGTCTTTGTTGCCTGAATACTTTTTTGTAAATTGCTCCAGGGTTTTCAGTGCAGCTTTATTCTGCCCGAGCGCAAACTGAGTGTTTGCAATGTAAAGGAGGCTGATGGGTGAACTTTTCTTATCGTATGCCTCCTGGAATTTTTCCAGGGCTTTTTTAAAGGCATCCTCATTCACTTTCTTGCCATCCGTCTGATAGAGGTTGTGGTAAAGCTTATACCCCTCATATTGAAGGGTTGATGCCTGTTTAGTAAGCTTTTTGTTATAAAAGAACAGACCTGTCACTATAGCGATGAACAGGACCGCCAAAGCCGCACCGATATATACGGTCTTTTTGTTCTCAAGATAGTAATCGACAAACTTTTCATAGAGAGATATGACCTCTCTCTCTGCAACATTCCTTTTCTTCACATGTTTCTTTATTGGTTTAGGCATTAATCTCCTCCCTGTAAAAAGACGGATTTAACTATTTCTTCAGATGTATCGAATACTCTACTCAGGACAGTTGTATCAAGTCCTGCCGCAAGTATAATTTTTTCTGCAAACTCACGGTCTATCAGGTCTCCCGGAGAATGTGCATCGGTATTAATAACGAGCCTGGCACCATACTGTTGTGCAAGGCGTGCCACATATCCGTTTGACAGGCAATGACCCTTTCTTGCACTCAACTCAAGGACGACGCCCTGTGCGGCAGCGTACTTCACATCTTCCTCATCTATAAGCCCAGGATGACTCAGGATATCAGCTCCTCCGGCAATGGCCGCCCGGTTGGTCCCCTCCTGAACAGGTTCCACAAGGGTCTCACCATGGACAACAACAATCAGTGCCCCAAGTTTCCTTGCCTTCTTTATGCCTTCCGGTATGAGTTCCGGTGGAAGATGGGTAAGCTCAGCCCCCGGAATAATCTTTACAGGCTGTATGGTATTAAGTTCATCGGCAATTCGTACAAGCCTCGGAATAATAAAATCCATATTTGATGAATCCATATGGTCGGTGATCGCAATCGCCCTGTAACCATTCACCCGTGCCCTTCTTACAAGTTCAGAGGGGATAAGCTCGCCATCGCTGAAGATGCTATGTGTGTGGAGGTCGATCATTAAAAAATCAGATTTTGGGTTTTAGATGTTTTGTATTGCCTGTTATCCATTACCTATCGCCTGTTCTTTTAAGGCGGTTGCATCTTCTTTAATATCCTCTACAGTCACTATTGAATAAAAAGAATACCCCTTTGCCTCTATATTCTCCCTGCCTCTCTGTTCACACCTGTCAAGGAGGGCTATAACGGCAACTATCTCTAATTTATACTCTTCAGCTATCTCTATAGCCTTTATAGTTGAGGCCCCGCTTGTTATAACATCATCGACGACAATTACTTTATCTCCTGAATCAATATTACCCTCTATCTGAAGACCCATACCATGTGCTTTAGGCTCTTTTCTTATTACAAAGGCCTCAATTGGATCCTTGACATCATAGGAATAGCGTGCTACGGCTATTGCAATCGGGTCTGCCCCCAGGGTAAGTCCTCCGATTGCCTTTGGTGAAAGGTTGAGTTCCTTTATCTTTTCATAAAAAAGCTTACCAAGAAGGAATTGTCCTTCGGGGGTATAGGTAATCTTTTTGAGATTAAAGTAATACTTGCTCATAAGGCCTGAAGACAGACGAAACGCAGGACTATCACTATATTTAAAGGCATACTCGCGTATAAGTTTAATTAACCGCTCTTTGTCACCCATCATACCTCCAATCGTTTTAACCTTTTAACCTAACTCATTAAGAATAGTTTCTTCAAGCCCTCGTTTGAGGTCATACTCCGGCTGCCATCCCAGTATTTTTTTTGCCCTCTCAATATTAAGGGCACTCCTCCTGAGATCTCCGGACCTTGCAGCAGCCTTTTGAGGGGTGTCAAACATGGCATCCCTTGCGTATCCGTGTCTCTTCATTATCTCCAGTATCGTCCTGTAAAGTTCACCTGTGGTGGTCTCCTTTGAAGTGCCGATGTTTACGGCATCTCCGGAGCCTTTTTTTAAGGCAAGGATGTTGGCACTGACAATATCGCCGACATAACAGTAGTCCCTTGTCATGCCATCGGGTTCATCAGGATAATGGTATATCACGGGCGGCTCTCCGTTTCTGAGTTTGTTCATGAATATGGAAACCACTCCTGCCTCGGCATGGGGAACCTGCCTTGGACCGTAGACGTTTGCATAACGGAGAACAGTATAATCAAGGTTGTATTGATGTTTGTAAAACCCGAGATACTTCTCTGAGGTCAGCTTTGTTATGGCATAAGGAGAGAGCGGCAGTGGCTGGTCTGTCTCTGAAATTGGAATATTCTCCTTCTCACCGTAAATTGCCCCTCCGGAAGAGATGAAAGTGAATTTCTTTACTCCGTATCCGACGGAATTCTGAAGGAGATTTATCAGCCCCATTATATTTATATCAGCATCAAACGCAGGGTCTTCCACTGAGGCAGGAACCGACATCTGCGCAGCATGATGATTTACGACATCAGGTCTTTCGATCTCAAAGACCTTGCTCATCTCTGCAGACCGTACATCAAGAAGATAAAACCGTGCTTTTGGATTAAGATTCTCAGTCCGTCCTGTGTACAGATTATCAACAACCACCACTTCATGGCCTTCACGGATATAGCCATCCACCACATTGGAGCCGATAAATCCCGCGCCACCTGTAACGAGTATCTTCATGGCACCTCCATATACCTTAATTATTAAAAATAAAAACCCTGATGTCAGTAGCTTAAATATCAAGATAAAACTAATAAATAATAACATAACAGTTGTCCTTGTTATTGAGTTTTTTCGGAAAATTATCCTTCCTGTCTACCCGGGGACGCACCAGACATCTCGGTGTGAATCAACTCGCGTGTCTTGTTGATTGAAATCTCTTTCAGCTTAGAGTATAATTACACAGAGGAACAACTACCCAAATTGGTAGGTAGGGGGGGCAATCCTAACGCCGCAACATCTTTGAAGTCTGAGGCATTTGTGTTTTTCCCATGGCTTAATAAGCTTTGAGTGAATTTGTATTCATATACAACTGAACAGGTACATCAAAATGGAGAAAAAAAAGATTGCTATAACTATGGGTGATGCTGGCGGCATAGGGCCTGAGGTAGCAGTCAAGGCCTCTCTGTCGAAAGATATACAGAAGATATGTCACCCCTGCCTGATTGGCGACAGGGGAGTCCTTGAGGAGGCCGCCCGGATATCAGGTACATGTCTCGACGCTGAAAAAACAGAGGTCATACAGCCCCAACCGGCTGGAGGGTTTTTGAGGGGCAGATTCTCTCCTGAGAGCGGTAAGGCGTCGTATATATACATAAAATATGCTACTGAGGGATGCCTCAGGGGAGATTTTCATGCAATGGTTACTGCTCCTGTCTCCAAGGAGGCCCTGAGAATGGCTGGGCTTCCTTGGCCGGGACATACGGAGATGCTTGCAGAGCTTACCTCAACTGAAAAATACGCAATGATGCTCGTTGGCGGCCCCCTCAGGGTAGTACTTGTTACAACCCATATTCCTCTCGAAGAGGTTCCCGGAAAACTCACGGAAGAGACAATTTTCAGGAAGATAGAGCTTGCTTATGAGGCCTGCAGGATGTTAGGGATAAAATCTCCTGCCGTGGCAGTATCAGGCCTTAATCCCCATGGAGGAGAAGGAGGACTTTTTGGCAGGGAAGAGATTGAAGTGATCGAGCCCGCAATTAAAGAGGCACAGGGCAGGGGGCTAAATGTGAAAGGTCCTTTTCCGCCGGATGTCGTCTTCAGGCTCGCCTATACAGGTAAGGTGGACATAGTGGTTGCAATGTACCACGACCAGGGGCTGATCCCTCTTAAGATGATAGCCTTTGACCAGGGGGTTAATATAACCATAGGACTCCCGATAATAAGGACATCCCCGGACCATGGCACAGCATATGATATAGCCTGGGGGGGCACTGCAAGGCCTGACAGTATGATAGAGGCTGTAAAACTTGCCGTAAAACTCTCTCATCCGGAATAAAAACCGCTTTACCGCAATCCTCAGGGCTCCTTAGAACCCATAATCTTTACTGCAACCCTTCTGTCTCTTGGGCCGTCAAATTCACAAAAGAAGATTGACTGCCAGGTGCCGAGCTGCAACCGGCCCTGCTCGATCAATACAATGGTGGATGTGCCGACAAGGCTCGATTTGATATGGGCATCAGAGTTTCCTTCCATATGGGCATATCCTGCATCACGGGGGACAATTTTCTGAAGAGTATGGATTATATCTCTCCTGACAGACGGGTCAGCCCCCTCATTTATTGTAATACCAGCCGTGGTATGGGGGACATATAGATAACAGACACCCTCCCCGACCTCTGACTCCTCAACGAGTCCCTCTATCTCCGACGTAATATCAATGAGATCAACTCTGGCCCCTGTCTTTACATTTACATGTTTTATCATTACCGGATCTCCGGGCTAAGCCCTTTGAATATGATATCATAAAAATCGCTGCTATTTACCTCAAGAGATATTTTCACGGCAAAAAAATCCCTTGACACTGTGTCTGACAGTAGACCCCTAAGTTTTACCATATCCTTTTCAGTTGTGACAATAATCTCAGCCCGCACCTCGCGGGCCTTTTTTATTATTCTTTTAATATTCCTGACCCTGTAATGGTGGTGGTCTCTGAAGGCTTTCTGCCCTGCAACAGATACGCCAAGTTCACTGAGCAGATTCAGAAACTGTCCCGGATTGCCAATGCCTGAGAAGGCAAACACCCTCTTCTCTTTTAGTATATCAGTCGAAATGGCCTTGCCATTCACGGAAAGAAGCCCTTCAAAACGATAATCTGCATAAAAAACAGGGGCATCTTCATTGTACCTCCTGATGGTCTTCTCCAGCTCATATTCTTTCTTTCTTGTCTTGTTGATTATAATAATGTCCGCCCTCTTCATCTCGGCAATTGGTTCTCTCAATCTCCCTATGGGGATCATCCTTCCGTTTCCAAAGGGATTGGTTGCATCAACAATGAGTATGTCTATATCCCTGTACAATCTCCAGTGCTGAAACCCGTCATCTAATATGAATATATCCCTGTTGTTGGCTATAAGCCCTGCCCTGTACCGGTTTGAATCCTTTATCACCCAGGCGCCTTTAAGCCGCTCAGCCATCAGGATTGCCTCATCCCCTGCTTCAGACCATGAGGTGAGGAGTCTGTCACCTTTACTGACTATCACCGCTCCTCTACCATTACCCTTATAACCCCTTGTGAGGATACAGGGCCTGAGATTTCTGTTGATGGCCTCCCCGGCAATGGCTATTGCCGCCGGCGTCTTGCCCGTACCTCCAACTGTGAGGTTCCCAATGCTTACGACCCTCGCTTCAAGCCTCTTCTGTGCCGAAAGCCTGTACTTCTTGTGCAGGGAGTACCCCAGATAATAAAGGTATTCAAGAGATGTCATCTAATTATAATACACTATTCAGCAGCCTACAAGCCTCAACAGAGAGGCGAATAACAGGCATATGAGGGGTCTGATTACCCCGGCTATTTAATAGGGGGGAAACTATAGAGAATCTGAGTATATGCAATCTTGGGGTGTTTAAAATACCTGGCATCTCTCTCTGGTAATTGCTCGGATGTATGGCTGGTTCCGTAATAATCAGGATTGTTATGCTGGGAAAGCCTGCGATCTATGTTGTCTGTATAACCAATATAGTATTGGGATGTTGTTTCGCTTTTTGATATGTATACAATGTAGAACGATGGTATGCGGATTTATTTTAAAGTTGAAGTTGGCTCCCCGGGCCGGACTCGAACCAGCGACATGGTGGTTAACAGCCACCCGCTCTGCCAACTGAGCTACCGGGGAAACAGTCCTATTTTATAGCAAAAAACATGGGATTTTGTCAAATAAAACCAGGGGCTGTCACGATAAAAACCGGCTTACATCTTCTTATAGCGTGCCCTGACCTCTTTTATCCCGCCACAGGTGTATTCTCCCTCCGGACATGGACCTGAAATACATCCGGGGCCGGCCTTTGAGAATATGATTGGAGCGGCTTTTTTCACAAGCTCCAGCATCTCCTCAGCCATGGCCCTGATCTCCCACTGTGCCCTGAGACAACACCGCTGCCGGAAAAAGTGTAGCAACTCCCTGGCATTCATGGTAACCATTATCTTTGTCTCACAGGCATTGGGGAGGACGAACCTTGCATCCTGATTTGCTGCCTCACCGTTGACGCCCTTTTCATTGAGCTTTTTTACAAGATGATTGTATGCTTTCTGTGCCTCTGTCATGAAGTCCTCAAAATACCTTGTGAGCTCCTTGTCATCCTTGACTGAAGGCGGGATTACATAATCAAAGCCTGCCTCCTCGCTGACATACCTCTGGGACTGCTGACTGTATGAGGCAAGCCTGTGACGGACGAGCTGATGAGAACAGGCCCTTGAAATTCCCTCGACAGCGAAAGTGAAAGATGCATGTTCGATGGGAGTCATGTGCCCCATCTTCATGAGCTTTTCAACAAAGGCCTTCTGGTCCCTGGCCTTTATTTTTGCGCTGAGTCCCTCAATATCAGAAGGGCTGTAGCAGAGTTTTGCCGCCATTGCCACGGTCTCTTCAGGGTTTGGACTATGAGTTAAAAGTATGACTTTCAGTCTGGTTTCGGACATATTTCAATTACCGTTTCCTTCTTATCATCTGACATTTGTCGATGAACAATGACAAATGATAAATTATTTAAAGCTCTGTTCCTCTCCGGGGAACTCGCCGTTTTCAACCTCTTCCCTGAACTTCTTTACTGCACTCAGGGCATCGTCCTTCAGATTGGCATAGCGTTTTACAAACTTGGGGACAAACCTCTCGAACAGGCCGAGAATATCATGAAGTACAAGGACCTGGCCGTCACAGTATGGACCGGCGCCTATACCGATAGTAGGAATCACAAGGCTTTCGCTAATCTTTTTTGCAAGCTCCAGAGGTATCGCCTCAAGAACCAGACTGAATGCACCTGCGTCCTGAAGCACACAGGCCTCCTCTATCAACCGCTGCCGTGCCTCCTCAGTACGCCCCTGCACACTGTATCCCCCCATCCTGTGTATTGCCTGCGGTCTCAATCCTATGTGTGCCATAACCGGGATATCCGCACTTACCATGGCCCTTATCTTATCTGATACCTCTGAGCCCCCTTCTACCTTGACGGTATGGGCGCCTCCCTCTTTGAGGAATCTGCCTGCATTCCTTACTGCATCTTCAACCGAGGTCTGATAGGACATAAAGGGCATATCACCTATCACCATTGCCCTCTGAGTTGCCCTTGCCACCATTTTCGTGTGATAAACCATCTCATCCATTGTAACAGGCAGGGTATTTTCAAGGCCCTGGACAACCATTGACAGGGAGTCACCCACCAGGATGGCATCCACTCCGGCCTCATCCAGAATCCTGGCAAAGGGATAGTCATATGCAGTAAGCAGGACGAGCTTCCTGCCCTCTGATTTCTTTTTCAGAAAATCGTTAATTGTAACTCTGGACATTCAGTTATTCCTCATCAATCATCAATCCTTTATTTCTTCACCGCAGAGAACTCAGAGCTCGCAGAGAGCAAAGTTTTTCAATCGTCAATCGTCAATCGTCAATCCGAAATCCCCGCCCTTTCCATAATCTCGGGCACCCTGTCCTCCATACCGATGGCCATTATATGAACACCATCGCAGATGCCTTCATCTCTGAGCTGTTTTATATGCCTGGCACAGATCTCAATCCCCTTGTCAAGGCCCTTCCCCTTACCTGCCGCCTTGAGTTCGTCAATAAGTTCCTGAGGCACCTTTATTCCCGGGACATAATTGTTAAGAAAGTTTGCCATACCTGCACTCTTAAGAACAACAAGCCCTGCAAGTACCTTAACAGGAAATTTCCGTGCATACTTCATGAACTCCCCGAATTTTGCAATATCGTAAACAGCCTGGGTCTGGAAAAACCCGGCGCCTGCCTTTATCTTCTTTTCAAACTTCATCAGTTGCGGTTCAAGAGGATTTGCCTCAGGAGTGACAACCCCTCCCTGAAAGAAGTCAGTACCACCCTTCAACTCATTGCCTGCCATGTCCTTGCCGTTATTCAGAGAGTCCACTATCCGGAGCAACTGGACTGATTCAACATCATACACGGACTTTGCCCCTTTATGGTCACCTGCAGATACGTGGTCTCCGGTCATACAAAGGACATTTTTTACTCCAAGGGCATAGGCACCAAGGAGGTCGGACTGAAGGCCTATGCGGTTACGGTCGCGGCAAGTCATCTGAAGAATGGGTTCAACCCCGTGCTCAACGGCTATCGCACAGCCTGCAAGGGAATTCATTCTCATGACAGCAGACTGATTGTCGGTAAAATTAAGTGCTTCCACCTTGCCTTTCAGCAGTTCTATATGGTGGACCATCTCCGAAATATCGGTCCCTTTGGGCGGACCTACCTCGGCGGTTACGACAAATTTTCCTGACTCAAGAACCTCTCTGAATGACATTCTCTATTCCTCCTTCTTTCTTTTCAGGCCGTTTAATTTATAACCTTATAATACTGTACAATCCACAACATATAACCTGCTCATTTCCCCTTTTTCTCTCTTGCACTGAGGGCCCTGGGACTCTGTGCCGTTGACCAGTCCTTGGCATCAAGGACAGACCCGGACAGTTCTTCAAGTTTACCAAGCTTCTTCATCCTCTCATATATCCTTACCCATGCACATGGTATATCCGGACTCACCTCACAGTGGCCATCCTTCATTCCGCCACAGGGCCCGTTAAGCAGCCCCTTGGGGCAGGTAGTTATCGGACAGATCCCGCCGGTCCTGTCGAGTATGCACTTGCCGCACATGGAACACCGCTCATCAAAGACCTGAAAGCGTGTCATGTTTCCGAGAAATAGTGAGTCATTAGTCGCATAGACAGGCTTGTCTTCAAAAAGATCAACTGCAGTCTGAGTGCCGGCTCCACAGGACATGACGAGAATGCATTCTGCATTGTTTACTTCATCCTTATAGGGCTTGAGATCCTTCTTTGTCCCCAGCACCTGACAGCCCGTCTTTGCAACAATACCGCCCGTGACTTCCTTGCCTTCCGCCCTCAGAGTCTCTGAGAGTTCCTTAACCTCCTTCTCGCTTCCGGTACTGCAAAGAGAGGCACACTCCGAGCATCCTATGAGAAAAAAACTCTTGTAGTTTTTGATATTTTCAAGCAATTCCTGAAAGTCCCGCTTCCTGGAAATAATCATATCCAACCTCCTTTTTGAATTACGAGCTACAAACTGCGAGTTGCGGGTTTCATTTTATTATTTCTATTACAATAAAGCTCCAGACCTCTATAGAGCTTTATCATCTTTCCTTGTCTGCCCGAACCCCCAACATTGAACCTTATGCCTTCAAACCAGCCTTCGCAGCCTCTACTGTATTATACATGAGCATGGCAATTGTCATGGGGCCTGCACCACCAGGCACAGGGGTAATCCACCCGGCCCTCTCTTTTGCCTTCTCAAACTCCACATCACCAATCAGCTTGCCGCTCTCATTCACATTGATACCGATATCTATAACTGCAGCACCTTCTTTTACCCAGTCACCCTTTACCATCTGAGCCCTTCCAACAGCCACACACAGGATATCCGCAGAAAGGCACTCTCCTTTAAGGTCCGGCGTCTTGCTGTGACATATGGTAACCGTGGCGTTCTTTCTGAGCAATAACAGTGCAAGGGGCTTACCGACTATTACACTCCTTCCGACTATAACGGCCTTCTTTCCGGCAGGGTCAACCCCGTATGCCTCAAGCATCTTCATTGCCCCGTGAGGTGTGCATGGCACAAAACCCGGCTCATCAAGAAGGAGTCTTCCCAGTGCATCAGGTCCGAACCCATCCACATCCTTCTCAGGTGCAATCCTGTGCATAACTTCTTTCTCATTCATGTGCCCGGGCAGTGGGAGTTGTACCAGTATGCCGTGGATCCCGGGATCTGCATTCAGGTCGTCTACAAGCTTGAGCAGCTCCTCCCGGGTAGCTGACTCAGGGAGTTTATACGCCACACTCTTGATACCGAGGGCCTCGCAGGTCTTTTCCTTGTTTGCCACATACTTCTTGCTGGCAGGATTTTCACCCACAAGCACTACGGAAAGGGCCGGATTCACCCCTTTTGACTTAAGTTCCTCAACTTCCTTCTTCAGTTCCACCTTGATATCTGCTGCCACCTTCTTCCCGTCAATAATCGTTGCTGCCATCAAACCCTCCTTTTTCATTTTTCATTTAACATTTGCCACTTATCATTTGTCATTCTCGCAGTTTTCGTCTGTTGCTACGTGATGTTTTTACCGACGATGCAATGATCCGGGAAAGCTGATTGCATTCATCTATTCCTTCTGACAATATTTCCGATCTTGTTAATTTGCCTCTTAGTAGTATCTGCAACCAAACAGATGTCTCATTTAGTTCCTTAAGCACTATACCCAATTTATGTATAAAGTCTGCAAGACTTTCAGCTCCCCTCGCTTCCCCATAGTTTGGAGCAGGAGATGTACCTGAACGCAGGATCTGTCCTGCAATATGAATTCCTGCAGGAGTCTTAGGTAAAGAACCTGCAAGTTTAATGATTGTTACAGCAAAATCTATCAGTCTATCCTGAATCTCATCTGCTTTTTCCCGGCTTTTGTTATTCCTGTTATCTTTCATAAATTAAAATAAAAAGTTAATCAAATAACAAATGGCAAATAGTAAATGTTAAATGTTAAATAGTTAACCTCAGTCCCGCTTCTTTATCAGTTCAAGCATCTCCTCCCTTGTTGACTGTTTGCTCCTGAAAATCCCTCTTACCGCTGAGGTCACAGTCCTCGCCCCGGGCTTCTTAATCCCCCGCATACTGAGGCAGAGGTGCTCTGCATCAATGATTACCATGGCTCCCCTTGGTCTCAACCGCTCCATTATCATGTCTGCAAGCTGTGCAGTAAGTCTCTCCTGGACTTGCGGCCTCTTGGCAAGCATCTCAAGTGCCTTTGCAAGCTCTCCTATGCCGACAATCCTTCCCTTCTCAGGGATATAGGCAATATGTGCACGGCCAAAAAAGGGTAGGAGGTGGTGTTCGCACACGGAGTAAAAGGGTATGTCCTTCAGCATCACCATCTCATCATGAGTTTCGCCTTCTATATGATGCAGGAGATCTTCCGGTGGGGTCTGAAGACCTGAAAAAATCTCCTGGAACATTGCTGCAACCCTTTGCGGTGTCCTGAGCAATCCGGGCCTTTCAGGGTCCTCACCAATCCCGTCAAGTATAAGCTTTACACCTTTTTCAATCTTTTTTATGTTCATGACTTAAATTGCGCTGCAAGTATTAAACAGTTTTTCCCCTACTCTGAAACCTGAACCTGCTTAAAGACCTTATGTGCAATACCCAGTGCCTTCCTTGCATCCCTCTTTGTAGGCACACCAAGGGGTAAAAGCCCCTCTTCTGCTGGATATCTGCCTTTATAAATACTATCGATAAAATCTATCTCTTCGTCTTTCAGCCTGATCTTGATTCCATAATCACCTGCAATAGCCATCAACCTTCTTATACTGTGGGTCTTTTCGAGCTCCCAGCCTTTTTTTAGGAGTGCCCACTTTATAATCTTCTCCAGGGCTTGCTGGCAACTATAGCATGCCCCCCTGAAAAAACCGCCGTCATAAAGATATTCAGCCTGTTTAATGTCATCTTTTGCGCCATCCAGCCATTGTTTTAGAGGATTTTTCATATAAATCAGCTTCCCCTCCTTTTGTATCAGGCGCAAAAAAGGGCTGCCCCTGAAATACAACTCCCTGAGTCTTCCTTTTGAAACTGTAAATGCATCTATTGCATGCCTGCGATAAAAAGGCTTCAGGGAATCCTTAATCCTCTCCTCCTCTTTACTGTTACTGACTATCAGGAGGTCTATGTCATACCCCTCACCCTTATCAGCTATTGAGCCAAAAAGAATTATGGCATCCGGATTACTGACTTGTCTTATTGTATCAGCTATCTCGTATACATCCTTAAGCCCCGGCATCCCTTACCTCTATTACTCGCCTGTCTGTAACGATCTTGTCGACCCTGATATCGTGGTCTGCAACAGGGACCTCCCTGATTACCTGTTCTTCATAGGCCACTGCAACAAGGGGGGGCCTATGCCTCAATCCGGCAATCAGACGGTCGTAGTATCCGCCTCCATAACCAAGCCTTCCACCCCTTTCATCAAAGGCTACACCAGGCATCACTATAAGTTCAAGCTCCTCCGGAGCCACTTCCCTGCCTTCAACAACTCCCGGCTCCGGTATGCCCATAAACCCGGGGGTCAGTTCATCCACAGACTTTATATTATAGAGTCTCAGCTCTTTTTTCGCACTCTCTACCTTCGGCAACACCACCTGCTTGCCCTGTATCAGGGCATCCACTATTATTGATATTGTATCAACCTCTGTCCTGAACGAGGCAAAGAGCATAACCGTACCTGCATTCCTGTATTCTCCCAGTCCGGATAGTCTCTCCCGAATCATCCTGTCCTTGACCTTCCTTACTTCTAAAGGAATCGCATCCCTTTTCCTGATAACTTCAGCTCTTAACCTGCTCTTTTCTTTATACATAATAAATACATGAAAAAAACTATAAGCCACAGTTTGCTATATTTTACTCCGGGACAGAGATAAAAAGCCTTAATAATTAGGAAGGAAGCGATGTGATAGACTCTGAACGGTTTCAATTTTAGCAGTAAATTCACCCGGATGGTGAATTGCTAAAATTCCTCGGAGACAGACACGATGTCTGTCGAGAATGAGTGAAGAGTCTATCATATCGCTTCCAACAACCATTTATCACTGAATCCGGGCTTTAATATCCCGCTCTATCAAGGTTTTCAACTCCTCCACCTCCCTAACCGTCTCAGGGCTCTTCTCAAATGGAGGCATACCTGTAAGGTCTGCCTCCATGATTTCCGGGTTAAACTTTATTACACCGGGAAGGAGCATATCGCCCAGGGCCGAACGGACAAACTCCTTATCTCTCTCATTTCTCACTTTATTTGCAACCGCATATACCCGTTTGATGCCGAGTCCTGCCACCATATCTCTTACAGTCCTTGCGGTCTGGATACTCCTCTGTCCCGGTTCCACAACAATCAGAAACATATCAACCCCTTCTGCGGTCCCTCTTGTCAGGTGCTCTATACCGGCCTCCATATCCACAATCACGACCTCCTCCCTGTCAACCACAAGGTGCCTCAGCAGACTCCTCAGAAATATATTCTCAGGACAGTAACAGCCGGAAGCAGCCTCCTTTGACTTCCCCATCACAAGCAGTGTTATCCCGTTCATCCTGTAGCCAAATTCCTCAGGTATGTCAGCAACCCGTGGATTCAACTTAAACATCCCCCCCATATTTCCCGGCCTTGCACCTGTCCGTTCAGTAATAACGTCAGTCAGTTCCGCTATTGGCCTTATGCCCTCTATCTCTTTCTGAGAGAGGCCAAATGCCTGGGCAAGGTTGGCATCAGGATCTGCATCCACGGCAACAACACTTCTGCCTTCTTTTGCATAGATATGGCTCAGAATAGCAGAAAGGGTGGTTTTACCCACCCCGCCTTTACCGGTTACGGCTATTTTCATGAGGAATTTTAACATTTAGAGGGGAAACGAGTCAAAGGAGAGAGGTAACTCCCCCCCTGAATTGCAGGGGGTAATTACCCGGGTGGACCGGGTACGGCTCTCACCTGAATATTGCGTGGCACTGGTTACAGCTCTTCTGCACGGTCCCGGCAAGTCTGTCAGCAGCTGCTCCATCCTTTGTTTCTATGGCCTTGCCGAGATCGGTCAGTCTCTTCACAAACACACCCTGTATCTTCATAAAATACTTGGTTTTATCTGCATTCCTGTGAGGCTTGAACTCCTTCAACTCCTCTGCAGCCTCTACTATCTCGGCCACATCCCCACCAGCCTCTTTCCAGTCCTTCTCCTTCAACGCCTTCTGAGTTTCACCCCAGTGTTCAGCAATGACACCCATCGTCCTGTGTTGCATCTTCATCTTCGTATCCATCTTCATCCCCGATCCGGACTCTTCACCCTCTTCGTGGGCAACAGCTGTCATACCGTACATCAACATAAGTGCAAACACCATAATAACCATAACTGTCTTCATTTCAATTCTCCCCTTGTTTCAGTAATAACCTTTCAGTGATAACCCGCCTTCGTCGATAGCCATCAATCCTCTCACCGTAAAGCAGAAAACTCTATAAATTCATCAAGTTTGTAGACTGCAAGTATGCCAGCACCGGTAGTTCCATGCTTCACGTTCGAAAGGATGATATCCTTGATATTCTCCACATCCTTCTCCTCAGCAATAATCTCGATCTTGATACGGTCGTGGATGTCCTCGTGGTAAAGGCGCACCTCCTTGCCGAACCCCTTTACCTTTGAACACGTAAAATGTATCCTTTTCTTTTCAAACTCGGCGGTAATCTTATCAAACAACGCGCGTCTTATTACGGCCATGACCATCTTATGCATCTCGTACCTCCTTTTTGTTGTTGCCTATACTCCTGCCTTTTACGGCAGCATATATCACCGGTATCACAATCAGGGTAAGGATCGTAGACGATACCATACCTCCAATCATGGGAGCAGCTATCCTGCGCATTGTATCCGCCCCGGCCCCATGTCCCCAGAAAAGCGGCAACAACCCGGCAATGACAGCAGTTACGGTCATCATTATAGGCCGGACCCTTTCGGACGTCCCCTCTATAAATGCCTTGTAAAGATCCTCCTTCGTATTCATCCTGCCTGTAAGCATACGCTCTTCATATGCATGATCAATATAGATGAGTACCAGCACGCCGATCTCTGCAGAAACACCGGCCAGGGCTATAAATCCAACTCCGACGGCAATACTCATGTTATAGCCCAGGAGGTAGATAAACCAGATACCACCTACTATTGCAAAGGGCAGTGAGAGCATGACAATTATAGCCTCAGTTACATTTCTGAAGTTAAAGTAAAGAAGAAGAAATATAACCATAAGTGTTATCGGTACTACTATGGCAAGCCTTTTGTTGGCCCTCTCCATATACTCATACTGTCCCGACCAGACTATATTGTATCCCGGCGGGAGGTCCACCTCACGGGCAATAATCTTTTTGGCATTCTTCACGTAGGTGGCAATGTCAGTACCTGTAAGGTCCACGTAAATCCAGGCACTCATCCTTGAGTTTTCACTTTTAATGACAGGCGGTCCCTGGCTTATGCTGATTTTGGCTACCTGGGCTATCGGTATTTGAGCCCCGGTTGGGGTGGCTATAAGTATACGCTTCAGTTTTGGTATGGAGTCTCTTAACTCACGGCCATACCTGAGATTAACCGGATAGCGTTCCAGCCCCTCAACCGTTTCCGTCACATTCATTCCTCCCACAGCCGACTGGATGACGTCCTGGATATCGCCGACCGTAAGGCCGTACCTGGCTGCCGCCAGGCGGTCAATATTATAATCAAGGTAATATCCGCCGACAACACGTTCGGAATACACGGATAGTGTTCCCGGAATCTGCCTCACCACACCCTCAATCTTCTCTCCAAGCATTGCAAGTGTGTTGAGATTGTCACCCATTATCTTGATACCCACAGGCGTCTTGATTCCTGTTGCAAGCATGTCTATCCTCGTCTTGATAGGCATTGTCCAGGCGTTCGTTATACCCGGAAACTGTAACGCCTTGTTCATCTCATCTACTAATTCCTTGGGTGTTATCACCCTCTTCTCCGGCCAGATCTTCGCAAGAGGACGGCGGATAAGGTCAGGCCAGCCCGAAAAAAACCTCTCTACCGCCACTTCCCGCCACTCCTCCTGGGGCTTCAACATGATGGTGGTCTCTATCATTGACAAAGGTGCCGGGTCAGTCGCAGTGTCTGCACGCCCGATCTTACCAAAGACCCGCTTGACTTCCGGAAAAGACTTGATAATCTTATCTGTCTGCTGTAGCAGTTCCCTTGCCTTGGTTATTGAAATGCCGGGAAATGCACTCGGCATGTACAACAGGTCTCCCTCGTAAAGGGGTGGCATGAACTCCCCTCCGATCTTGTCGAGGGGAAAGAACCGATCCATCTTCCCGGCAAAGGTCCTGACCGGACCTTCCGGCAGCTTCTCGACAATCATTGAATGGAACGGCATCAATGTCAACACCACAAGAACGGCCAGTACTATGGTGACGGCCTTGTGGTACAGCACCCAGTGGATCACAGGTTTATATACCCATATGAGAAATCTGTTAACCGGATTCCTGTATTCCGGACTGATCGCCTGGGGCCAGAGGAGGAATAAGGTCAGGGCACCCAAGAAGATCGCTATCGAGACCCCGAATGTACTGAGCACCGACATGGGGAAGAGGGTTGAAACCAGCCATAACAGGAGGAAAACAAGCGCTGAGATACCAACCGAGATCAGCCTCTGCTTCTTCCTGCTCCACAATTCAGGCAGGAGAGTGGTTTTGATGAAGTATCCCATCATTACCGGAACTAGTGTCACTGCAAGCAGTGCCGCGGAGGCCATGGAGTAGGTCTTGGTGAATGCAAGGGGCCGGAAGAGTCTTCCTTCCTGGGCCTGGAGCGTAAAGATCGGAAGGAACGAGAAGGTTATAATCAGTAGCGAAAAGAAAAGCGCCGGCCCGACCTGTTTTGCAGCAATGGTTATGGTTAACCAGTGGTCCTTGGTACCACTGTCCTTCTCCAGCTGCTTGTGGGCGTTCTCTATCATCACTATTGCAGCATCAATCATCGCACCTATGGCGATTGCAATGCCGCCAAGGGACATGATGTTGGCGTTGAGCCCCTGGAAGTTCATAACGGTAAGCGCCATAAGAATACCTACAGGCAGTGTGAAGATTGCCACAAAGGCCGACCTGAAATGCAGGAGGAATATTATACAGACAAGTGCCACCACGATGGACTCTTCTATGAGTTTCTCCTTGAGAGTAGAAATAGCATTATTAATCAGGTTGGACCTGTCATAGACGGGGACTATCTCAACACCTTTCGGAAGGCCTGCCTTGAGGCTCTTCAACTTTTCCTTGACCCGGTTTATAGTTGCAAGGGCATTCCCCCCGAATCGCATCAGCACAACCCCTCCGGCAACCTCCCCTTCACCGTTCAATTCGGTTATGCCGCGCCGGAGTTCAGGGCCAAGGTGCACGTTGGCCACATCCCTGATAAGGATCGGCGTTCCATTATGGTCCACACCGATAGCGATATTCTTGATATCTTCGATACCTTTGATATAGCCCAGCCCTCTAACCATATATTCGATCTCCGACATCTCCAGCAGGCTCCCCCCCACATCCTCATTGGACCGCTTGATTGCCCTCTTCACTTTTGATAAGGGGATGTTGTATGCAAGAAGCTTGTTCGGATCCACATCCACCTGGTACTGCTTCACAAAACCGCCAACCGACGCTACCTCGGACACACCTTCCACCGAGGTGAGCTCATAGCGGAGATACCAGTCCTGTATGGAGCGGAGCTGTGCAAGATCATGCTTGCCGGTATGGTCCACAAGCGCATACTCATACACCCATCCAACACCTGTGGCATCAGGCCCCAGGGACGGGGTCACGCCCTTAGGCAGAAGACCGGACACATAGTTCAGGTACTCAAGCACACGGCTCCTTGCCCAGTAGAGGTCCGTCCCGTCCTTAAAGAGAATGTAGACGAAAGAAAACCCGAAAAAGGAATAGCCTCTCACGACAGTCGACCCGGGAACAGAAAGCATGGCCGTTGTAAGCGGGTAAGTAATCTGGTCCTCTACCACCTGAGGTGCCTGTCCGGGGTATTTGGTGTAAACAATCACCTGAACATCCGAGAGGTCAGGAATTGCGTCAAGTGGCATATTTGCCAAAGAATAAACACCCCAGAGGAGAATAAAGACAGTGGCAAGTATAATCAGAAACCTGTTTTTTATCGAGTATTCAATTATCTTCTCAAGCATCAGTACTTCTCCTCATTTCCACAAACAAGCATATCCTTGCCGAGGTACGGATTCTGAACATCAGCCGCCTTCTGCAACCAGAACTCCTTCTTCATGGGACAGAAATAGAGTTTGATTCCGGCGGTAAGTGCACTCGTCCTGCCGGCGCCCCTGACATAGGAAGCCATCACCATACTGAGCGCTGCAAAGGAATCCCGCTCCTTCACGATATCTCCGGAAAGGAGTCCATCAATAGAGTCCTCAATCGGACGTGTAATTTTCTCCAGATTCCCCTCCGGGTCCAATGCCTTTATCTTACTGACCGTCACGGACAGGGAACGCGCCCCTTCGGCCACAGCAACGGGAGATTCCTCAACCAACGCGCTGTGTATGTCTGTATAATCATCAACCACTTCTGTCATCAGCTTCTTCTGTTCCTTACTCATCTCCGGATTGAGCATGGCACCCTTCTTACTTTCAGCGCCCTCCTTTTTAACTCCAGGCCCAGCGTCTTCCTTCTTCATCTTCATGTCCATCTTCATATCTATCTTCTGTGACACCTTCTTGGTTGCACCATCTTTCTTTTTGGCTTCAGGCCCGGCATCTTCCTTCTTCATCTTCATATCCATCTTCTTCTGTGACGCCTTCTTGATTGCAAGCATCTTGTTTATGGCCTCTCGCAGGTTGCTCTCCGAATCGATGAGGAATTGTCCTGACACTACGGCTATATCACCTTCTTTCAGTCCGGAAAGGACCTGTACGAATCCCTCAGCCTCAGCTCCGAGCTTGACCTCCTTGGGAAGGAACTTGCCGCCTCCCAGGGACGTGATCACTATATTGCGAACACCCGTCCGGATGACCGCTTCAGAGGGCACGAGTATGGCATCCGAGCTGATCTTTGACTTCAGCACGATATTGGTATACATGTCCGGCTTAAGTTTCAACCCCGGATTTTCAAACTCCATCCTGGCCTGCACCGTCCTTGTCTTTTTTGAGAGATAGGGATAAATGAAGGTGATACGGCCCTTGTAGGAGACACCGGGTTCGTAAGGAAGTGACATCTCCGCCTCCTGACCGACCTTGAGAAAAGGGAGTTCGTATTCATAGAAGGAGACCTTCACCCAGACACGGGAAAGGTTGGCGATGGTATAGAGCTTCATCCCGGGATTCACCCTCATGCCTTCAAATACGGGCTTCTTTATCACCGTACCGGTGGCAGGTGAATGGAGAAGCATGCTCTTCTGCACCTCTCCCCGTTCCTCCAGTACCTTGACCTGAGCGGGATCGATATCCATCAACAGGAGCCTCTTTCGCGTGGACTCAAGAAGCGTATCCGCACCCTTCACCACATTCACAAAGGTAGAATCGGAAGTCTTCTCCTTGAACCGAAGCGCCTGAAGGTACTCCTCCTGTGTAGAAACCAGTGCAGGGGAGTAGATAGAGAGAAGTTTCTGCCCTTTGCGTACCTCTTCACCGGTCGTGTCGACATAGAGTTTCTCCACCCAGCCCGATATCTTCGTATTAACGTCCTTGACGAGTTCCTCATCATATGTGATATAGCCAACAGTACGAATCGTAGCAAAGAAGGGACGTTTCGTGACCTTCCTGGTCCGCACCCCCATGTCCTGCACAGTGATAGGGTTTATCTTGATCACACCCTCAGCCTCATTCTCAGCCTCATCTTCATACACCGGAATCAGTTTCATCCCCATGGGAGACTTGCCGGGCTTGTCACTGATATAAGTCGGGTCCATTGGGCCCTGCCAGTACTTTATCTTTCTCTTCGCTTTCGATGACTCTCCTTTACCCCCCTTACCGGCCGTAACACCGGAAGACGTGGAGGCCGGATTCCCCTCCCCCCTGAAGGCAAACCACAGGATCCCCGCCAACAGCAGGAGCGCCAACACGCCAACTGTAATGAAGACCTTTTTAACTTTAACTGCCATCTTTATTTCCTCCATTCATTTTCGTTTTCATTTTCATTATCCAGCGGACAAGCCGTCAACCGGCTGCAATCTAAAACAGTCTCTTCCCAACTGCTGCTTCAAGCTCTGCAAGTTTGTTTTCATAGTCGGTGATAAACCGGTAATAATCGATCTCATAGTCATAAAGGGTTATCTGGTTATTAACGAGGGTTATAAAGTCCACCTTGTTCACCTTGTATCCTGCAATGGCAGATTGCAGTGACATCGTACTCTGTGGAATTATCCCGGTTCTGAACAGTTCGATCTGCTGCTCATTCTCCTCTATCTCCGTCAGGATATCTTTTATCCGGAAAAAGACCTTATTCTTCATTGAGTTATACTGCTCTGTGGCCTTTCGGACATTGGCCTCCTCTTCCGCCACCTTCCTGCTTTCCCTGGTCTTGTACCACAGGGGGATATTTATCGTTACAAAAGCAGAAACAAAATCGGTTCTTTCAACCGTTGCGCTATCATCACGCTGTCCATAGCCTATCCCGACATCAAAATCCGGATAAAAATCTTTTTTAGCAAACTTATAGGCAAACCTGTATCGGTTGATTAAATGTCGCAACCCAAGCAATACCGGACGGTTTTTTACAGCTATCTGCTGCAGACCTTCAAAGGTTAAGTTAAATCCGGTTTGCCTTATCTCCCCTATCTCTTTAAAGGGCATCTGAGTGGGACGGTTCAGGAGGGTATTCAGTCGTGCTATCGCTGTCTGCTTCTTTTGCCTCAGAGCGATTAAACGATCAATCATCTTTGAGAGCTCTACCTGGGACTTTAACACATCCTGCTGCAACCCGTTGCCAACGGCATATTTGGTCTCCGCTATCTTTATGAACTCTTTTAAAAGTGCCTTATTATTGTCGGTTATCTCAATTGCCTTGTTTATAAATGAAAGATTATTGTAAACAACTTTAACCTGCTTTACAATATCATTCTTCTTTTCCATATACTCTTTTTTAACAATCTCCAATTCCTGCTCAGCCATTGCCCCCTTTAATGATAATTTGCCGGGGAAAGGAAACTTCTGCATAATTGATATCTGCTTCTGGGTCATCGGCTCCTGATTGAGTCTGAAGCTGTCCAGGGGCACATTGACAAGCGATAATTTTAACCGTGGGTCCTCAAGAGATTCAGCCTGGGCCGGCCTTTCCCTGAATACCCGTATCTTCTCTTCAAATGCCTTGAGTTCCGGGTTGTTTTTGACGGCTTCTTCTATCAATCCGTTCAACCTCTCTTTATAATCCAGTCCCTCAGCAAAAACCCAGCCGGCATTTATAACCATCAGAGAGATTATTATAACGGATATAGAAACAGCAAATTTCCTTTTCATAGATATTAAACCTCTGTCCTGTCCGGTCTTTTGAATCTTACATCAACATTCCATTGTCCGGCCATTGCAAGTCCCGATACGGCAGTATAAGCGCTTCCCTTTTGCATCGCGGCGGTTTCATACTTCATCGCCGGCATTACCGGTATGAAGTAAGCAAGTTCAACTTCTGCATCTGTCATTGACCCCTCCCTTGTATTGAGAAGCTCCGCGGAAATATTGCTCTTTCCAACAACCGGTACGACCTTTTCTATTGAAACCTTTACAGTTATATCCCCCGCCTTTTTTACCATATCAAACCCTCTTGCATATACCACTGCCGACAGGAAAAACAGGCCCAAAAAAACAAAAAATATTTTTTTCATTTTTACCTCTTTTTTGTATTTTTTCTGGTAGTATTAAACATGAAGATTGTGAATACAGTATGAAGGAAATGTGAAAAAAAGTTGAGAAACCGTACCTAATCAGGATCCTCATGTATCTCCCTCCCCTATTGTATGAATAACCGAATAACCGAATGACCGGCAACAGGTACTATCAATTTCCATTTTCCCCTGCTATTATATCCGTATTGGGTCATTTTGAGAAAGGGCCATGAGGAGATTGATTCATATAATCTTCATACTCTTCCAGTACGGTAATTTAAAAACTTGCAGAAACCTGTAATCTTAATACAGGGAGGACATTAACCATGGATCACGGTAAACATTCGGGACATGAAAAACATGAAAAAAATCATGACGTGTATGAAGGTCACGACATGGAACACGATGAAGACGCAACACACAAGGAACACAAGGGCCACGACCATAAAGACCATCACGCCCGGATGGTAGCCGACTTCAGAAAAAGATTCTGGATATCTCTGATTGTCACCGTTCCAATCCTTATGCTTTCACCCCTGGTCCAGAAGTTCATAGGACTCGGTGAGTCCATCAGGTTTCCAGGCGATCTGTACCTGCTCTTCACCCTCTCGTCCTTTGTCTTCTTCTACGGTGGATACCCGTTTCTCAAAGGGCTCTTCGACGAATTGAAGTCAGTAAAACCAGGAATGATGACCCTGATCGCAATAGCGATTACAACGGCATATGTTTACAGCAGCGTGGTCGTCTTTGGATTGAGCGGCAAGATATTCTTCTGGGAACTCGCCACACTTGTTGACATCATGCTCGTTGGTCACTGGATAGAGATGAGGTCTATTATGGGCGCTTCGCGTGCACTTGAGGCACTGGCAAAGCTCATGCCGTCAGAGGCACACCTGCTACTGCCCGACGGCAGTCTAAAGGATGTGCCGCTGGAGAAACTTACGGTGGGCGACAGGGTTCTGGTAAAACCTGGAGAGAAGGTCCCGGCTGACGGTGATGTCGTTGACGGCAGGACATCAGTAAACGAGGCCATGCTTACAGGAGAATCAATGCCTGTATCAAAAACAGCAGGGGCAAAGATCATAGGCGGTTCAATAAATGGTGAAGGGTCGATTACCGTTGAAATAAGAAAGACAGGGAAGGATTCATTTCTTTCCCAGGTAATCGACCTCGTAAAGGAGGCCCAGGAGAGCAAGTCAAAGACACAGGACCTTGCGAATCAGGCCGCCCTGTGGCTCACTGTAATCGCCCTTGCAGGCGGGGGTATTACATTGTTTGTATGGCTGGTCATAATGAATAAGGACTTTGCCTTTGCCCTTGAAAGGACCGTTACGGTGATGGTTATAACCTGCCCTCATGCGTTGGGACTTGCTGTACCCCTGGTAGTTGCCGTCTCCACTGCACTCTCCGCCAAAAACGGCCTGCTGATAAGAAACCGTATTGCCTTTGAGAGGGCAAGGAATATCCAGGCCATCGTTTTTGACAAGACAGGCACTCTCACAGAGGGCAGGTTCGGCGTTACCGATACGATTATCCTTTCAGATAATATGGACGAAAAGGAACTCATCAAGTATGCTGCATCAGTTGAGGCACACTCGGAACATCCCATAGCAAAGTCGATTGTAAATTCTTCCGAAACATACCCCGTCGAAGAGTTCATGGCGATACCCGGCAAAGGGGCCGAAGGCAAGGTAAACGGCAGGGAGGTAAAGGTTGTAAGTCCGGGATACCTGAGAGAACATGATATGACTATAACGGATAAACGAATCGAAGAATTGTCATCTCAGGGAAAAACGGTTGTGTTTGTAATAATTGACGGAGGGTTAAAGGGTGCGATAGCACTGGCTGATATCATCAGGCCTGAATCAAAGAAAGCAATCTCCATGCTCAGGGGAATGGGCATTAAGTGTATGATGCTTACAGGAGACAATCGCCAGGTTGCCAAATGGGTGTCGGAAGAACTGAATCTTGACGACTATTTTGCCGAGGTCCTTCCTCATGAAAAGTCGGCAAAGATAAAAGAGGTCCAGCAGAGGGGGCTGGTGGTTGCAATGACAGGCGATGGCGTAAACGACGCCCCTGCCCTTGCACAGGCGGATGTCGGCATTGCCATTGGAGCAGGAACAGACGTGGCGGTTGAAGCAGCTGACATCGTCCTTGTAAAGAGCAATCCCCTTGATGTTGTGGCTATTATCGGTCTTGCCCGTGCAACGTACAAAAAGATGGTCGAGAACCTTGCATGGGCAACAGGCTACAACGCATTTGCAATACCCCTTGCAGCAGGGGTACTCTATAAATACGGAATACTGCTCAGCCCGGCAATGGGAGCCGTGCTGATGTCTTTAAGCACAGTGATAGTGGCAATAAATGCAAAGTTTTTAAAAGTAAAAAAGGTTGTGTGATACCCGCGATCAGGAGATATTTCAACCCGGATACAGAGGTGAAAGGTTGTTGGAAGCGATATGACAGACTCTGAACTCATTCTCGATGGACATCGTGTCCATCTCCGAGGCAATTATCACGACTCACCATCCGGGTGAGACAAAAGTGATAATTAAAACCGTTCAGATTCTGTCATATCGCTTCCTTCTCATAAGCAAGGCTTTTTATTGATGATCCGGGGGGTAAATGTCTTGTATCCACGGACAATATGTGGTATGATTTCACAAAGAAAGGAGGTGAGAATCAATGACGATCAAAAAGCTTACAAAAAAGAAGGCCCTGACCTGCAAGTGCCACAGTTCATGCTAGGATTCCGAATGACAAGGCATACGTGATATCTGTTTTTCGACTCGACAGAGGAACGACGGGAAGGTTTGGGAGGGTACAGGGTTTTTCAGCTCTGACTGTAATAAAAAAACTGCAGGATATCAACTTATGGAGATCGGAATGAAAAAGATAATCTTTATAACTACCCTTGTAATTGCTTTAACGGCAGCTCTGTTAACAACAGGCTATGCAGAGACGCAGACAGAGACTGCAGGTTATGGCCATGCACAGACGAATAGTAAAAGCAACATGGAAGGACAGCCGGGGCACATGGAAAAGTGTGCAATCATGATGAAACATCTAATGATGATGAAACATGCAATGATGATGAAGATAACGGATATGATGAAGAAATCAATGGAGATACAGAAGAAGATGATGCTGGAGCCTGCAGAGAGTGAAAAGAAAGGGATGATTAAGGAACTGGATTTGATGATGGAAAAGCTGGACAAGATGAGGTCAAAAATGAAGATGATGATGAAGGACAAAATGGAGGGTGCCACAGGATGGTGTCCGGCCGGGGAGCACCAACACAAAAAAGAGACTGATGCCGGCAAGCAATAAACTACCTCGGGGCAAGCTTCGGGGAATTAAAACCCAAGGGATTAAATGTCTCTTAATAGTGTGGACATATTATTTAAAAAATCCCTCCTAACCTCCCTTTGCCAAAGGGAGGGATTATCCCCCTCTTTGGCAAAGAGGGGCGAGGGGAGATTTTTAGATTGATGTTAATTCAATTATGAGACTTTTAATAAATTCAAATCCACTATCCACTTTTTTCAATGAGGGCTTATAGAATATGGGTTTAACCATAAGAATAGACCCTGTATGCAAAATGGATGTCAGCGGGCTTAATGACCCGGAGACAACTGTTTATAAGAAAAACCCCTACTTCTTCTGCTCTGAAAAATGCAGGGACAGATTTCTCAACGATCCTGACCTATTCATTTCTGAAACAAAAAAACCCACCGGTATCTATTGCAAGGCCTGCCGGACAGAGACATACGATGGATTTTATATAAAAGATAACGGCCCCTATTGTTGTGAAAAATGCTATTTCAGGGACAGGTTCCTCGGAGGCGTCCTTGAAAAGATGGAGGGGATATACCTTGCAACCATTGAGGCATTTGTAAAGGCGATAGACGCAAGGGAACATGAGGTTGGGGACCATTCCTACCGTGTTACACAGTTTGCCATGATCCTGTCCCGGAAAATCGGGATAACAGGTAGAGACCTTGTAGATATATACTGCGGCTCACTACTGCATGATATAGGCAAGATAGGCATACCTGACTCCATCCTGCTGAAGCAGGGAAAACTCTCTGAAGAAGAGACCTCTATAATGGCTCAGCATCCGGAAACAGGTTACAGGATCATAAATCACATAGGATACCTCTCGAGGGTTGCAGATATAATACACTCCCACCACGAACTCTATGACGGCTCAGGATATCCGCGGGGGTTGAAGGGAACTGAAATAACCCTGGGGGCAAGGATCTTTGCAGTCTGCGACACCCTCGACGCCCTCACCGTGGACAGACCATACCGGAAGGCAATCCCATTTAAAGAGGCAAAGGAGTATATCACTTCAGTATCGGGAACCCGTTTTGACCCTCGGGTAGTAGATGAATTTTTGCGTGCTGAGGATGACCTTGAGGAGTTTGTAGCAAAGATCATGATTTGAAAATCTCAGATGAAACTAAAAAGACCGGTCAGGAACTCCTGACCGGTCTTTTTAGTTTCATCTGTTAATCTTAAGAAGACTTAAAATGCAACCTGATACTGTGCCAGGAAGGCGTCATCCGTGTAACCACTAAGACCATTCCATGTATCCTTATCCCCACTTGCAAGCACATAGTTCAACTGAATACGTGAGGCATATTTCTTTGCCGGGTTCAGATAGATGTTCAGGCCGATAAAGGTATTGCCAAGGCTGGTACTGGTACCATTGGAAGCATCAGCCTTTCCCTTGTAATACCTGACCACTCCTTCATACATTGGGGTGAACTGATAACCTGCATGCAGATACCATACACTCTGGTCTTTTCCATCTACACCCTCGACATTCTTGCCATCAATGTATTCAGTCTTAAGCGTGGCTCCCTGAATCGTGTAAGCAGCACCAACATCCAGGACACTGTAGTCCTTTGAAGCGACGTTACCTGGTAAATAGCCACCAGCCGTCTCGCTCTTACCGTAGGATGCTTCAAGATGGAACATTTTGCCCATATCGTACATACCGCGCACGGCATATGCCTTGGCATCACCAGGTGTACCACCGCTCACTGCCGCACTACGGGTTGTCGGGTTGAAGTAGCCTATGTCATAACCGAATCCGCCGGCAATCTTGCGACCGCTCACCATCACGCCAAGGGAACGTTCAAGCACAAGGGCCTTCTCCATACCACGTTTTGTGATATCCAGCTTTTTACCGGAGAAATTAAAGTCCATCCCCACAGGGGTCTTGAAGATACCGGCCTTGACTGAAGCGGTGTTATTGAATTTGTAACCAACGTCGGCATCCTTGATGATCTGGGGAAGGAGACCATTATTCACGGTATCGGCCTTGTTAAAATCAATCTGCAGCTTGCTGAAGACATTGCCCAGGGTTGCATTGTAACCGATACGAACCCTGTCGGCGCCGACCTGAGGATCACTATACTTTTCGCTTACTCCGTTACCACCCTCTACCGTAATCTGTGAATAACCGAACCACTTGACCTGCAGGTCGGCTGCTGAGGCTTTCACGGGTATGGACAGCAGTGCAATGGAAACAGCCATTATCATGAAACTCATAAACACAAAATACTTTTTCACTTTTCCAACCCTCCTTTAAATTATATTTCTGCCCTGTATAACACAGGGGTCTTTTAGATGCTTCAACTTTCCCTGAACCTCCTGATAACATTTAAACCTTACTGTTTGCTAATCCTCTGTACTCCCGATATCACCTCCCTGTATCTGAAATCAGCGGGTCTTTCCACGCCATTAAATACGGTATCTCTATTATGTATGCCATGCCATTAAATTCAACCTGATTCACTCTACAGGAAGACTCCTGTCTTGTTCACTATCTGATTTAATTTATATCATTATCCGTAACTTTTGTCAAGCATTTTTTGCATACATTTATGTCTGAAATAACTCAATTAAATAATTAAATAGAGAAGTTGACAGGGAATTAAAATAGAATAGCTTATGCAAAAATCAGGCCACACATTTATCCTTAAATATTAAAGAGATCCAATATCCCGGGTGTGTCCTTTTTGCAACACCCTTGTGCAGGAAGAGCAATAATTTTATAGCACAGTAGAGCTCTTCTGCGCTGCCGTTCTTCAATCTGTTAAAATATGCTCTCCCTATGGTGATATACAGATACATAATGAGAGAACTTGGACTGACCTTTATGGTCTGCATTATCGGCCTTAATATGGTACTGATGATGGAGAAAGTCCTCAGGCTGAGCAGGCTTATGTCAGGAGTTGGAGCCTCATATCTTGATATGACCTGGGTGCTCATCCTTATACAGCCTCAGCTTCTGGTTCTCACCATCCCGATGGCACTGCTACTCTCCGTGCTCCTTACCTACGGAAGGCTGGGGGTTGACAACGAACTAACGGTACTGAGGTCCTCAGGCATGAGATTCGGGGAGATTACAAGACCTGTATTTTATCTCTCTGCCATACTCCTCGCCTTTTCCGTTTTTATCACTCTTTATCTAATGCCCTTAAGCAGCAAGACACTTAGAGGAGAGATCAACCTGGTGCTGAGAGAAAGGGCACCTATGTCCATTGAACCCGGGGTCTTCTTTACCTCCTTTAAGGGCTTTTTAATCCTTGTTAACCGGAAGACCGACGAGGGTGTATTCAGGGGCATTTTTATCTCGGATAGCCGTAATCCGGAATCTGAACGGGTAATCGTAGCACGGGAGGGAAAGCTCACTCTTGACAAAGATATGCAGCCGGCGTTCAGTCTTATAGACGGAACGGTTCACATAGTAAACAAGGATACCAGCACAGAGATTAACTTTGCTGAATATAAATTCACTATCAGACTGAGCGGAGATATTTTAAGCAGGAAGAAAAGTGAGATGACCCTTTCCGAATTATACAAAAAAGCTGTTACAGAGAAGACAAACGGTGCAAGCTACTTTATCGAGTTTCACAGAAGGCTCAGTTTCCCTGCACTTATTATAGCACTTGCATTCCTTGCTCCCGCACTTTCGCTGAGGGCGGGAAGAACAGGAAAGACCGGTGGATTCATAATCGGTCTCATGGTCTTTACACTCTACTATATAGCACTGCTGTACTTTGAAAATCTCGTCAGGGCGGGAAAACTCAATAATCTTGCCTGCTGGATACCATTTGCAGTGCTTACTGCCGTGGCGGTTTTACTTTATAGAAGAGAAAAATAAAGAATAAATATAATCTTAACCACAGAGACACGGAGACACAGAGAAGAAGAGAGTATAATCTTTAAAGATTAAAAAAATTGTAATAGTTCACCCCCACCCTGACCCTCCCCCGTCAAGGGGGAGGGAACAAAGGGGGTGCTGCCTTGCCAGAGAGGAATGCACTATCAAGTACCCCCTCCCCTGGCGGGAGGGGGTACTGAACTATTACAAAAAATTGTTTTTTTCCATGTCTCCGTGTCTCTGTGGTTTATACTTTCCTATCAATTTAAAAAGGAGGAGAGATTGAACAGGCTGCAAAGACTTTATATCCGGGAATTCGGCGTGCTGCTGCTGATTGTTGCATCCATGCTTTCTGCCGTCTTTTCAGTAATATTCATTGTTGACCGGATGGATGAACTCATACCTTACAGTCAGACAACCGAAACCCTGATACTCCTGGGGGCCTTAAAAATCCCTGAATACCTGAGATACCTGTTGCCGATGGCATCCCTTCTATGCAGTATTTTCGTTATAAGTTCTGCATCAAGGAGGCACGAGATCATAGCAATAAAGGCATCAGGAGTTAACCTGAGGCGCTTTTTTATGCCCTTTATAATTGCCGGCATCCTTCTGGTGACAATCGACTTTGTTATTGCAGAATTCATAGCCCCTGCATCGCTGAAGAAGTCAAACGATATAATTTATTCACTTAAAGGTGAAAAAAAGATCTCCTACCAGGAAGGCAATATCTGGATCAGGGCAAGGAAGGGCCTCCTGGTCAGGGCGAAATTGTTTGTGCCTCAGAAGATGGAGCTTTACGGCATATCCATATTCTATATACATGATGGGAGACTGACGAAGAGGATTGAGGCGGAAAAGGGCGTGTGGTCAGGACAGGACTGGAGACTCCAGGAGGTCAGGGAGTTCGACCTGAACAGGAACACAGTTCGGTATATGCCTGAAAAACTCCTTAAAGGGGTTGGGAAAACCGAGATCATTGAAAGAGAAAAAAACCGGCTTTCGGAGATGAGCGTTATGGAGCTCATAAGACATGAAAAGAGATTGGAAAACGCCGGCTACATGAACACAAAGCTGAAGGTGGATATTCAGTCACGACTCTCTTATCCGCTTGCAAACCTCTTCATGGTCATGATAGGTATATTCCTGTCGCTAAAGAGCAGAAAAGGCAAAGGGATGGTAAGCGCAGGAGCCGGGATACTCATAAGTCTTGCATACTGGGTTATATACACACTATCACTGTCGCTCGGGTATGCAGGGGGACTCCCGCCCGTGGTCTCCGCCTGGATAGTACCTGTAGTCTTCCTGGCACTGGGAGGGGTTTTATATTTCAGGATACCGGTTTAACAAAGCGTTGCGGGTTAAGAAAAGATGTTGCGGGTTTTTCTTTCTTAATTTCACCCGGCAAGTATTTCTTCATCCACCTGCTCCTTATAGGCATTCATAAGTCTCTCTGTAATCCTGGTAATCCTGCCCCTGACATACATCTTGCTCTCAATTCCGGAGACCGGCATAATCTCTATCAGGGAATTTGTAAGAAAGACCTCTTCCGCCTCGCAAAGTTCTTTGGTTGAAAACAAGCCCTCTTCCACAGTAATACCCTTCTCTGCAGCTACCTCAAGCACCACCTGTCTCGTAATACCCTCCAGGATCCCGGCCTCAGGAGACGGAGTATACAGCACTCCTTCAATTACAAAGAAGAGATTGCTTACAGTTCCCTCGGTCAGATACCCCTTGTGGTTAAGCATAACGGCCTCAAAGACACCCCTTTCAGACGCCTCCATCCTGACAAGGATATTATTCAGGAAATTAAGGGATTTTATCTGAGAATCAATCGGGTTTCTGCAATTCATCCTCTTCTCAGAAATACACGCCCTTACGCCATCCCTGTAAAGACTTTCCGGGTAGGGCAAAAACTCTCTTGAATTAATAACTATGGTGGGATTGTCACAGCCAGCAATATCTATACCCCTGCCCCCCACCCCCCTGCTGACCGTCAATCTTATATAGGCATCCTTGAGTTTATTGAGTTCCAGCAGCCTGTAGAGCACATGTTTTAGGGCACTGCCGGTCCAGGCGTTCTTTATGCGAAGCAGCTCAAGCCCCTTAAAGAGTCTTTGCATATGTTGATCGAGCCTGAATATATGCCCCTTATAAGCCCTCATGGTCTCAAAAAGACCATCTCCATAGAGGAACCCCCGGTCAAAGACAGATACCCCTGCCTCAGATTCCAGAATATACTCACCGTTCAGATAAAGATACATAACTCATGTATATTATCAAAACCCGGATCTTTTGGTAAAAACAGAGCAGAAGATGAATTTCCCTAAAATAGCGATAGGGAGATGGAAAGGGATACGAACACAAAGTTTTCACTCATTCTCATAATTGAATTAACATCAATCTAAAAATCTCCCCTCGCCCCTCTTTGCCAA